>WLWD01005805.1_pt1 | contig 260285 bp, 168 predicted proteins | sample 6712731 | NCBI WGS metagenome assembly WLWD01 (sample SAMN12718690, study PRJNA576275) | sponge metagenome | isolation source: marine sponge | host: Mycale hentscheli | place: New Zealand: South Island, Marlborough, Capsize Point | collected 2014-11-01 | reverse complement strand
TAACCCGTTGCACTGGTGTAATTACAGCTTCAGATTTCTATGAACCTGATGTCTAGGACCTGCAACTGCATCAGACTAAGTGTGTGCCGGGCGGTACCCGGGTTGGGTCTGCCGCCGCGCCCAGAGAGGCAAAGGTTTGGGGTTACATTGGCCCTCGGCCTGGCCAATTACTTCTTATTTTTGTACCCGCTGCCGGTGCCAAAATAAAAACCTCCAGCCCCCGAGACCCAACCAGGTACCTGTCACACCAGAGTGAACCCTGGCCAGATCCACCCTAGTGGAGAGCCCCCCCCCCCCCTCCCCTTGTGCTAATCCCTGTGCAAACCCCTAGCTAAGAGTGGGTTGTGGTGGGTGGGAAACTCGCTTTCTCGACTCCCCAGTCACTAACCCGGCTGGCCTGCTGTTGGTTTGTCTGACTGCTAACACGAGAACTCTTGGCCTCCCGCTCAAACCTATATACTCCCTTCCACCTTACCCGTTATCCTTAGGTTTCCGGTCGACCCTTTTCCTGTTGCCCTGCAGCCCCAGTGCCGATGTTAACCCCGGTTAACTGGGAGTTAACCTCCATTTAACCCGTTGCACTGGTGTAATTACAGCTTCAGATTTCTATGAACCTGATGTCTAGGACCTGCAACTGCATCAGACTAAGTGTGTGCCGGGCGGTACCCGGGTTGGGTCTGCCGCCGCGCCCAGAGAGGCAAAGGTTTGGGGTTACATTGGCCCTCGGCCTGGCCAATTACTTCTTATTTTTGTACCCGCTGCCGGTGCCAAAATAAAAGCCTCCACCCCCCAAACCATAACCCTCTCGAACCCTCAGGTACCACCCCCTACCATACGCTACCTCCCTAGACTGTGCTACCAACTACCCCTCCCCGTAATTCCCTTTGATTCACCCACCCCCTACGATAGATATAACACTAAAATGACATAGAACAAATGAACAATGACAGCACTGCAACGGGCGAACAGCCACAAATATTGAGAAGGCCCACTGACATGATATGTCCTCAGCTCGCCGGAGAGGATGAACGTGTATTCCCACCTGCCAGTCTCTTCGAGAAGGCGGCCAGCTTCCTCCTGGGAGTCCTCACGTAGAGCTGGTACGCCGAACTCCTCCACCTGCCCAGCACCTTTATGACAGAGTCTTCCACGCCCTGCTCGGCCGCCGTCGTAGCCGCTCCGCTTCTAAAACTGTGCCCCGCGTAGGCTCTGCTGTCCACTCCGGCCTTCTCGAGAACCCGCTTCACCTCTGCCACCAGCCTAGGTCTGGTTAGCGGGCTCCCGTCTTGAAATCTGAAGAAGGGGCCCGGCCCGCTGCCTCTCCTCACCATGTACGCCAGCACGGCTGCTACGGGGCACAAATCGTCCCCGGTTCTGCCGACGAACACGTCAACGCCCCTTCTGAAGGGGTCTGTTTTAGACACCTTCAATCTCACCCTCACCAGCTGCGGGGACTGCAGGCTGTCCACCATTACATCGTTGAACGTCAAGTGCGAGTCCGGGTCGAATGAGCCTGCCGTGGGAATCGCGATCTCGCCAGACCTGAAGAAACCGAAAAAGCATAGCGTGCAGGCTGCCCACAACATCTCTCTGTCGGCCTGGACGCCCTCGGCACGCCACGTACACCTCATCCTCCGCAGCAGGGCAGGAGTCACCGGGAGCTTGGGGGACCGACCAGCCGAAGTGGATCTCACTTGGACCAGTTTGATGCCTTTGATCACTTGCTCTAGCCGCGGCATCTGACAGATCCCTGGGTCCCCGCAGCCCACGGCGATGTGACCGTGTCTGATCGCCGCCAGGTAGCACTTGATCGTAGCTGCAGACACGTTTTCACTTGCCAGGTGGGTGACGAACCGACACAGCAGGAGTTCCGACGTCGGCCACGGGCGGGAGTGGGCTGCTCTGCAGAACCTCTTGTATCGCTCCTGCGCTGAGCCGTACACCCTGCCCGTGGAGCTCGCTACACTGCTCTGACGATAGCGCTCCACAGCTCTGTCCAGCTGGGACAAGTCCAATCCGGCATCTTGATTAGTAGGAGGTCCAGCAGCGCCTCCGGGATGGCAGTTGGCTCTGTTGCTGCCTGTGGACAATGAGCACGAAATTTAGCCACGTTATTTCTTGACAGGGCATCCGCCAGCACGTTCTCCGCTCCCTTTATGTGGGACGCCACCAGTACCACGTCAAACTCAGCCTGAAAGAAGGCCAGGCACCTAGCTAGGTGCATGGCCTCTCTGTCTCTCGAGCTACCTTTGCCAATGATGGACACCACTGCCGAGTTGTCGCATCTGGCCAGCACCGTCCGCCCTTTCCAGTCTCTGCCCCATAGCACTGCTGCAACTACTATCGGCACCAGCTCCTTCGCAGTGATGTGCCACCGCTCTGCCTGGCCAGCCCACGGGAGCTGGAACCACTGCGAGCCCCAATGGGCCCCGCAGCCCCATGAGCCCGAGGCATCCGACACCAATGTTGTGGATGGACGGGCCTCCGCCGGATTCCTGAGCAGCTTGATACCATTCCAGCCCGCACTGAACTGCCACCACCACTCGATGTCTGATCTCGCCTCTCTGCTCAGCCTCACAAAGTGCTCCAGCTTCTTTGTCGTCGTCGAGAGCTCTATTAGCCGCCGCAAGAAAGTCCTGCCGGCCCTCACAACCTTGCATGCGTGTGACAGCACGCCGATCAGGGAGAGGAGGTCTCGCTTTTTGCAAGCTTTCCTGCCCCTCCAGCCTGCCAGCTCCGACGTCAGCCGTGCCAGCTTGTCCGCTGGTAAGCGAAGCTCCATTGCCACGGTGTCGATATCTATGCCCAGGAACGTTATGCACGTCGCAGGGCCCTCGTCCTTCTCTGGCTCCGGCGGGAGACCCAGCCTGGCGCAGGTCTCATGTATGATCTTGTCGTTCTGCGTGCACTCTGCCAGGTCAGCCCCCATTGTGATGAAGTCGTCCACGTAGTGGAAGACGTGCGTCGTGCCACGCCTCTTCATCACCCACTCTGCTGCATCAGCTAGCGCAGTAAATAGCAATGGGGCAGACCTCAAGCCGAAAGGGAGTGTCGTGTCGACGTACACTTTGCCCTTCCACAGCATACCCAGCAGGGGCCTGTCGTCAGGATGGACGGATACCTGGCGGTAAGCTTGCCTGATGTCCATCTTGGCCAGCAGTGACCCGCGCCCCAGCCTCGCTGCGGACTCAGCCACCTCATCCAGCGTGACGTAAGACAGAGAGGCCAGCTCCTTGCCAATGCCATCGTTTACGCTAGACCCCTCAGGTGCCGACAGGTTCAGGATCAGTCTGAACTTTCCTGGCCTGTTCTTTTTGGGAATGACTCCGAAAGGGCTGCAGTGAATGCCCAATGCTTCGGCCTGCTTGGGGGTGCCTGCCAGCGCAACCCTCCCAGACTCCATTTCCCCGGCCAGATATTTGTCTACTATGTCCCTGTGCTCTGCTGCAGACTGCATATTCTGCCCTCGCGCCTTCAGGGGAGCTCTGTCTCTGCTGTAGCCGATCCTGAAACCCTCGCGTATCCCGCGAAGAATTTCCCTGACCAGCACTGCATCGGGATGGCCCGCTAGCTCCTGTGCCCAGATGCCCCAGTCCATTGGGGTGGATATCACTGTCAAGTGTTCGGGCAACGGAGGACCTTCCTTCCCAGCACAATCTGCCAGCGCCTGCACCTGCCTGCCTTGCACCGAGTGGTGTCCGTCACTTGCCTCTGCATCTGACACGGACACAACAGCATGCCATGAGATCAGCTGCCATCTGCTAGCCACGAGCCTCTCACTACTGCCCAGCCAACTCCCCCCCAGAGCCCTTAGCCCGCGTCCACCCCAACCCATTGCTAACCCCACTGCCCACCTTACCCAGTTGCCACAGTCCCCCCGCCCTTACTCCCTGTCCCTGCCCCCCCCCCCCACCAACCCATTCCTCCTGTTCTCAGCACTTTTTTTTTTCTTTTCAATCAAGCATGATAACACAACACTGTCCCTGCGACAGATAAGACACCATGATACAGGACAAAATACACAGGATGTCTCCGCACACAGTCCGTCTAGCATCATACGTCCTGCTGCTGTTGGGTGTTAGGGCCTGCCTTGCATCTCGATATGGGGTGAGGCCCCCTGCAGCCGCTGCACGCGTGCAGATACTTGCAATTCTTGCCGTGCCGACAGTCCCCATGGAACTTGTTAAATTTCTGGCAGATTTCTTGCCCATTCCAGCTGCTGCTCCTAGTCTGGGGCGAACTTGCGGCCCCCGGCCCTGCATTCCAGGGACGCTTCCTGGTCACATACGGGCAGTCAGCGGACTGGTGGTCCAGGCCCTGGCACTTGCTGCACCAGTTCTCCCTTGATGCCTCTTGCCCCGTGAAACACTGGGCGTACAAGCTGGGGTCAACTTTGGCCCACTGCAGGTCAGGATTACCAGCTGCGTCCTGACGGAAGTTCTGGTCATACACGACCCACGACGGCCACCGGAATTTTTTGCTGCACCTGGCTATCAAGGCGTGATAACCCATCAGGTCAACAAGTCTGCCCGGCTTGTGAGCCAAAAGCACGGCCATGTACAGAACGTAGCACTGGGACCACGTAGCCAGGTCCGGGATCACCCGTTTAGATTGCAACAAGTCGGCCGCTTGGACAACGACTAGGTGGTTGTCCCCATGCTGGGTGTTCAGCCTGCCCTTGCCTTTTGCCGGCGGCAGCTCCGAGAACTCAATGTACTCGTCGGCCTGCATACGCTCCACTAGCTTCTTGGAGATCGGCGGCAGACCGGCTCCTAAGCTGACCATGGGTGACCTCGCTTTGTCACCGCTCTCGGCCCCTGCTGGCCCTGGACTGAGGAAGACCTCGCTGCTTGGCTCCCTGCCGGCTGAGCCCGTCTCCTCCAGCTCCGCCTGCAACACCCGGACCCCGCTGCTTGCCAATTCGCTGCTGCTTGGGAGTGAACCCCAGCCACCTGCCCAGCCAGACAACAAAATCAGTCATACTTGCAATGCTCATGGCCCTTGCTGGCCGCCCCTACTGTCTAGCCCCGTAATAGCGCCCAATCTCAGATAGCCCACAACCCTAGCCCCTTTTACCTACCCCCGCCCCTCCACCCCCTCCCCCCCCCTCGATGCCGTGGTGGCCCCTGCACCAGCTCACCCACTAGCCATGCTAGGGTACACATGCCTGCCACACGCTCGGATCTCTGCCATCATCCCCGGTTCATATCCATGCCCTGTTGGCCCGCCCTCTCTAGCATGCTCTCACAGGCACCACGTCGACGGCTTTCTGCAACCGACTCAGGCCACGCTAGCGTGGTGTGACTGCCCTGTGGCCCACCTGCACTGGACTAATCCGCCTGGGCCCTCGCACTGTTGGCCCAAGTGCCCTGCTGGCATGCCCTCGCTAGCCCACTCTCACTGCTCCCATGCCGACGGCTCTCTGCAAACCGTCCCAAGCCACGCCCCAGCCAAGCAAACGTGTCCATGCCTGCCCTGTGGCCAACTTGCACTGCACCAAACCAGCTCGTTTGCCTGGGCCCTTGCACTGTTGACCCTGTAGGCCTAGCATTCTAGCTCTGCCATGCTCCATGCTCGTGCTCTGGCATCAGTTCACTGCACGGTGGCACTGCCACCCAGCTCCCTTTTATTATAGTGCTGTGCCCTGCCGGCTAGTCTGCGCCAAAGCCATCGGCACCCCTCTAACTATCCTAGGAGGGGGGCTCCCGCCTAGCTCCCTATGATTTCACAACCTCAGAGGCTGGAGGAGGGCTGGCGCGGGGATCCCCCCCCCCCCCCCCTCCCTAAACTAGGCTACCCCTTCGCTCACCTCCCCCTCCGCCGCTTCTCTGTGCCTCCTGGATCTTTCCAACAACCCCAGCGATTATGGCCTCCATAGTCCTGTCGTCCAGGTTTATAGCTGCAACCACCGGGGCTGCCCCGGAACCTGACGCCTCGCCACTAGCCATGCGGACCCCTCTTCTGTTTGACCCAACGATCTATCAGTGAACGCAAACTCGCTTTCTCGACTCCCCAGTCACTAGCCCGGCTGGCCTGCTGTTGGTTTGTCTGACTGCTAACACGAGGACTCTTGGCCTCCCGCTCAAACCTATATACTCCCTTCCACCTTACCCGTTATCCTTAGGTTTCCGGTCGACCCTTTTCCTGTTGCCCTGCAGCCCCAGTGCCGATGTTAACCCCGGTTAACTGGGAGTTAACCTCCATGGTAAAAGTTATGTTCCTGAGCATGCTCTTGAAAATAAACACCAGGTTCTTTTTATGAGCATGCTCAGACATGATTTTCCCTCTCTTTTTTTAGTTGTAGTGTGTTTTTGAGGATAGTTAGACAAGACTATCCCTCTCTTTTTGCTATAGTTTGTAACTATTTTACTCTAGTCATTTGAAGTCTATAATAGTTTGTTCCGTTTGAAGTCTAGTTTGTTCCAGAAATACGGTAAGTTAGCACAATGTATATTTGTTGTAATGTTATTTATCTGCTTAGTTTTTTTGGGGGGTTGATTTAGCTACTACTAAAAGCTAGAATTCTTCCACAGCTATCTGTAAGCTAAGGCCTTGTACTAGCTAAGGCCTTGTACTACCTTCTAAATGCTATAGGTATCATGCTAAACAGCTTGCACAATTAAAAAAACTGACTCGCTTCAATTAAGCAGACTGACTGTATTTTTGCTGAACTTGCTTTTCTGACAGGTTCCTACTTCTTAGTCTTTCTACCAGCTACAGTTGGGTCTCTAGAAGTAAGAATATCTAAGCCACTGATGGCCCCAATATTTAAAATAGCATCTTTTTTTTTTCATTCCTGGAAGTGATGCATGTGGTAAACAGTGAAGATTAAAATGTTAACATCGTCGAACCGAAAAACTATATTTTATCAACTACCATATCGTTTTGTTTGTTTTTTCTGCTATAGCTCCTTCTGTGTAAAAAAAAAAATCATTCTACTGAACAAATTGAAAACCTATTTTTTCTGGTGCCTACTGTACATTATTTTAGCACAGGAAGAAACAACATATTCTCTTATTATGTGTTTGGAATATCATGTGTTTCTGTGCACATATTTACGCATTGTACCAGTTGTATGTTTGTGTGTTTGTTTATTTTAAATTTCTCAGCATTGTTTTTTTACTATTTCATTTATTAAAATATTGTATTGTATTTAATCATTGTGTGAGAAATTGTATGTTTGTGTGTTAGCATGTTATAGAGTTGCTGTTGTTATCATTGCTGATATAGGAATAAATTTGTTTGTGTGTTTGTTTATAAGATTTTTGTAGTCTTGTATAAGTTTGTTTGTGTGTTTGCAAGTTAAAGTCTCATTTAAATAGCACTTAGTGCTGTTTGTTTGTGTGTTTGTTTATTTATCACTTTAATTATATATTTATTTGTTTGTATTTAGAGAGATCTCCATACTCCAGTCTCACTTCACTGGGAGCACTGCCATACATGGAGTGAGGATGTCCGGCCTGTACAATGTGCAGTATTACATGATAAACTGCTAGTTATGGATTCTAATTATCGCACACTTCACATCTCTACTGACCTTCACTCATGGACTACTACTGATGCACCATATTACAACTCGTCCCTAACTACCTACCAGTCTAAGTTTGTATTGGTTGGTGGAGAGCATCCCTCCACTTATGAACCCACTAACTCTCTGTTGACTAGTACTACTGGTCTAGACTGGAAGCCATCGCTACGTGCCATGCCTACTCGTCGCATCTGGACATCATCAGTTAGTGGAGGATCACCGGAGGTACTGGTCGTGGCTGGTGGGATTGGCTCACATGGCGAGTACTTGGACATAGTGGAAATTCTACTCAACGACCATTGGACGACTGCAGACTCACTTCCTTCTTCATACTGGAACATGCGATCAACATTCCATGAAGGCAACTTCTACTTCACAGGAGGAGGTTACAAGGAGAAGATTCTATTTATTTGCAGTTTAGAGTCTCTCATAGCATCTGCTAGTAATGGCAGGACAAGAAGTCAAACAATATGGAGGACAGTAACCACACTTACTGCCATCTTCGCTATCGTCTCCTATGTATCTAATCTAATCGGCATAGATGGATATTCTACCATTAGAAGTTACTCCAACAAGACAGAGGAGTGGATTGAGACTACTAGTGAGGGAGATAGACCACATGCTAGTGGATGGATAGCTACTGCAGTCTTGTCTACTGGACAGTTGCTGGTTGCTAATAGTGATGGAGTATACAAAGAAACTCTGTCAGGTTAGTGTAAGTAAATAGCAGCATCTCTAGAAAGCCATCTTGCCTTCAGTGATATTGGCTTCTCTTTAGAATGTCCCATTTATAGATTGTATGGGAGACTAAAGTTAGGTATTAAAACTTGTACTATAGTATAACTAGAATATTATTGTTTATTATTGTGTTAATTATATTAAAACTAAATATTTATTGTATTAATTATGAAATTGATTGCCTTTGCCAAAATTGCAAGTGCTGGAATGCAGCTGCTTCTACTGGCAGCTGTTTCTACTGGCTTAGCTCCAGGCTATAAAACCAGCTGCCCACACTTTGTATTGCTGGAGCCAGCTAATGGTACTGGTGCAGTGTGTGGGTTACTTGTATAGTATAACCAATGGGACCTTAATACCTCTAATTAGCGTTTTATTTGCAGTATTTTATAATTCCTATTTTATTTATGTTCAATAGCTTTCAAGTATGAAGATGCATACAAACACTTCATTGTTTCCAAAGAAGTGTTGGAGCTTCTGTCTTTAAAGTTTATGTCCCTTGGTCCTCCAAGACAAGGCAAGAGTACAACTCTCAGGAGAATTCAAAAAGAGATCATAGATCTTCTGTCAGCAAAAGAAGAGGAGCAGATTCATGGCAGCACAGGCACAGTACAGTGTTGCTCCAATATGCTAGTCCAAGGCAAGTCTGATCCAACTACAGCAGAAAGAACCACAAAGTGGACCATTGTAAAGAATCTCATTGAGGAAGCTTCTCTACTCTTTCACACTCTCAAAGATAGTTTTCAGATTGAATCCACTTCTGAGGCTACAGCTGATTCCCATAGAGGTACTGACACCAGGGCAGAGGTCAGTCAGGCTAGCAGTACAGGGCAGTCTCACTCTGTGGAAGAGCCACCCCAACCTTCGAATAAGCAACCTAGACATAAGGGAATCACTCCACTCTCAACAGCACATAATCAGCCAGATGATCAGGCAGTATTATCACCAGATTATTCTGAAATAGCTGCCATATTCAAGACAGTGTCCAAACAACCACACTTTGCAGAAAATTTGAAACATTCTTTTAAAGCTTTTTTGAGAATGGAGGACACCGGAGGTCAGCCTGAACTGATGGACATGCTACCAGCACTCACTATAGGACCTGCCCTCTACTTGCTGTTCTTTAGCTACAAGTTCCAACTAGATGAGGAGTATCGGGTCTTTTATCAAAGAGCTTCAGGAGAGACAACTGCACCAGAGAAATCTGAGTTTACTCTGCAAGAGATGCTTTTGCGTACTCTGGCCAGTATATCTTGCTTCAGTTCCTCCACCCATCTTCAACCTCTACCCGGACCAGACAACACAGCCATTGGTAAGATACTGGAGTCCTCCAAGTCAGTAGTGTATATAGTGGGCACTCACAAAGACAAGGTTTCTGAGGAAGTCATCGCAACAGTCGACTCACAGCTTAAAAAAATGATTCGAGACACCGACTCCTTCAAAAAAGGCATAGTTCAGTTCTGCTCAAAAGACAAGCTTGTTGTTTCTTTAGACAACATGGGAGGCGGAGTAGAAGAGATCGATCACTTGCATCAGCTACTGGAAAATGCCATGGATAAACACTTTAAAAAGCTGAAAATTCCAGCTGCGTGGCTTCTGTTCAGCTTGTGTCTTCGCATGAGAGAAGTGAGGACAGCCAGCCTGGAGACCTGCTTGGCCTTATCACATGCCTTCAATATGACACCGTACGAGACCAAAGCAGCTCTGTGGTTTCTTCACCACCATGCCGGTGTTCTGATGTACTTCCCCAGTGTGCCTGGTTTGGAAGACCTGGTCATCATTGACATCCAGGTAGTGTATGACAGTATCACTGGTGTCATTCTCAAAGCCATGAGCTTTGATAGCGTAGGTCAGGCCACATCCGAGAGATTCAGGAAGACAGGTCGATTCTCTATGATAGATTTGAAGACAGCTACAGCTGACATTTCAGGACATCTGATTCCACCAGAGCAACTGGTAGCTTTGCTTGCATATCTTCACTTGATAGCTGAGATTGCGTCAGTCGAATCTTCTGATACTAACTCAGATTTAGAAGAGGAGATAGAATACATCATGCCTTGTGTGTTAGAAAACACTAGTGCAAAAGAACTTGACCAATTCCACAAAGAATCTTGTAGCTCAAGTCTTATGGAGCCTCTCTTGATATACTTCAGTAGTGGGTTTACTCCTATGGGACTCTTTCCTGCTGCAATGGCATGTCTCGTATCCAACAAGTCCTTCACTTTCATTGGAGAAGGAGTCAAGAAAAACATGGTGCACTTTATGTACGGATCTAAACGAATTCGTGTAACATTTATATCTCGATGTAAATATTTTGAAGTCGTAGTTTCGTGTGATCCTACTTTCCAAGACTCCATTCACCATGAATGTGCTGCTCTAAAACAAGAAATAGAAGACACTCTAAAGAAAGCTAGTTCCAGAATGAACTACAACAGCTCCATGGACTACCAGTTTGCCTTTGACTGTCGTTCTCATGAAGGAGGGAATCATCTCGGGATAGTTCATGAAGTCGAGTCTATTCCTTCAGCCATGACATGTGTCAACAATTCCCAAGGAATTGCACTTCAGAATAGACACCTCATTTGGTATGGACAGGTATGTAGAATAGACTAAATATTCTAACTTGCAATTACTAACAATTATTTTATTTTGTTTAGAAATATGAGAAGAAAGATCCTGTGGTAGAGGTCTCTGAAAGTAAGTCATGTTATTGTTTTTATTTGGTTTTATTATTAATGTTATATTAATAGGTGGCAATAACTTGAGTATATTTCTGAGTGTGTATCCTGACTTGGTGCACTCAGTGAAGCCTTGTGTTATGACAGTAGCTGATCACTGCTACAGTATTGGACTCATATCACAATATACCTATGACCAACTTCGTGAGCGTAAAGACCTGATTGACGAAGACAGAGCAAGGACTCTTTTGGACAACATTCGTAGAGTCTTTTCATCGAGACCCTCAGCTCTCAAGGAGTTTGTTACTGTATTGTTCCAAACAGGAGAATGCAATCATTTAGCAGATAAAATACAGCGACAGCTCCAGTAAGTGTATTGTTATTATTGTAGTGTTTGAATTATTGTATTGTTTGTGTAATAGAATTGTGGAATGAAGTCTGACAAAGCCACATGGACATACATTTGAAAACACTCATTGTATTGCACTTTCCATTTTTTTATATCATATCCCATATTTCAAATTTACACATTGTTATTTTATTTTTACTGTTACTTTTAAATAAATTTTCATTAAAGAATGCTTAACATTGTGTTACAAAATATAGTATGTTATTGTCAAGTAGTTTGATATTAGTTACCAATATGGTCGCTTGTAGTCTGGTGTAGCCAGACCCTTTACCAACCACCACCCTGTATTATTGTATGACACTTATTGGTACTTTATTGAACCATGTAGAAAGGGTCAGGAGACATGGCCATACCATGGCGATTAACTACCATTAGCAAATTACTGTGAATGGCCCTCCTAAATAAAAAATCGAAATTCTAACACTGTCAGCCACTGTTCAAAGGAAAAGACCCGGCAACAACAGAGGCTAATATTCAAGAACCAACTTACTTTCTAGTTACCATACTATTGCTGTTGAGCTTGTAGTCAGGTTTGTGGCAGTGATTTTGGAGGCTTTCTTTATTCAATTCTATGTGGAAATTACTATCACTTTAAAAGTACTGCCACGCCCCTTTACAGAATGAGAAGAAATAGTAATAATGGTAGGTTTATAAGCCTTTATAGAGTTCTTTCCATACCATCAAAAAACAAACTTTTTGTCACCCGCACTATATTCTGTATTTTATGTCTGTGAGACCAATACTATAATATAGTAGCCCCACCTCCAGATTGGGTTCCATTGTTTCAGTTCAGCGCTGCCGCAGAATTCGCCTGTACATCAACTTAACAAAACGAAGGGCCTATTTCTCTGCGCAAGTTTAAGGTGTATTCTTTTAGTATTTTACTGCTGGAGTATCGCAAATAGTAAGTTACAGAAAAATAGCTTAAGAAAATAAGTGAAAAACTTTACTGAGTCTGTCCTTCTAAAATAAGTTTAGTTGAAGATTGGCTGTTTCTTTATTAGTAGTTAGACATAAATAATAGTCTTCTAGAAAGGTCTTCCAGAGAGGGCTATGGTGAAGAATGAGCTGAGGTTATAATGGAGTATTTTTACAACCTCAAAAGTGGTTTGTAAGTGTTTGTTTCTGTATGGAATGTGGTCTGATAATGGAATAGCCTCTCTTCTGTGAGACTAACAATGAGACAGCCTGTGTCCTGTGATGTTGCTGCAATTTGTAGCTCGCTATTTTTCATCTTCACTGTACATGAACTTCCATTGTTGAAGGAGCAAGTTTTGTGGCACAGCCTTGTGGGATGATGTCCCCTTTAGTGAGAAAAAGATACAAATTGGAGGCATTCACACCAGTAATCAATATAATCAATTGATACAATTATACTGCATAAAATGCTAGCAAATAAGTGCCTTTAATGTCTGTGTTTATAGCTATGTGTTGTGTTAATGTATAAGCAATTCCAAATATACAATTGTAATGAATCAGGAATGCCCCTTGAGCATAAACTCCCTCGTGTTATTGCAGCTAGGGGTGCCAAAAAGATTCGACAGGCAACAAAACATAAATTACTATTCTTGGCTGTTGCAGTGCTACTGGTCAGACCATTCCACCCATGGTTGTATTTACAGAAAAGCATTTTTATCCTGATCTCTGCGCTGGTGATGTTCCTGGAACATTGTACGGCATGTCTGATTCTGGCTGGATTGACCAAGAGCTCTTTTCTGACTCTGGACATGTTTATATAGCTTTCAGCAAGGCATATTCAATTAGCGAGGTTTCTGATGTTAAATTATTGATTTTTATTATATTTATTTATTTATTATGTATTTATTATGTGTATTAAGTTATTCCTTTATTTTATCATATATATTTACTAATAATTTATTTATTCATTTGTTGTATTAAATTTATTTTATTTTTCACATCGTATAGCTATATTATTATTTTTCTCCCCTTCCTCAAAACTTTATTTCCCCCATCCCTCCCCCTAAACATAGCAAAAAGTTCAGTATGAATCCCTGTAATGTGCTTTCTTATAACCACTTGTCCATCAGTTCCTTTAAACGCATGTTCCAGTTGTCCGACTCCCCTTCCTGTCAAGTCTACATTGGTCAATTGACTGACTGTCCTTTCTCTTGACTCAGCACTTGTTTAAGTCCATCCTGTAAATACATCAACTATTGTATAACTCATGACATTTATCAAAACTAATAATTGGATCACTGACTGATTAATTTCAAAATAAGTCACAAGTTGATGCCTAATGGTGATGCACAGAATTGTTTGCTGTAGAGTATAAGATATCACACACAACACCATACACACGCACATATGCACACACATACACACACACTGTTGCTATCTTGAATGGTCAATGTTCTCGTCTCCCCCTGCAGGTATGCTGTTTTGTGGCAAAGTCGGCCACCCATGCCTGACTCGGAAAGAAGAGCTTCATCTGGTACTAGCCGCTTCACTTCACTTCCATTGCAGGTGAGGTAAAACAGACTTTTAAAAGTGCGAAACTCTAGATGTTGCAATGAACTGAAATGCCTTCCCTCTTGTACAGTGTAACTATGCCATTGTTAGAACCATGTGAGCTGAGACAGTAATAGGCAGTTTAAGATTAGTTTAAACAATTTATGTGTTTGTGTTTGACTTCAATGCATTTCGGATCGTAACTTTTGTCTATTGTCACATGGTAATCACCTGAGCAAATAATTTCTTGCTGCCTGCAGTAGTTTTGCTTTGTTCTTGGTGGTTTACTGAAGTGCTGGAATTGGAGTTCCCCATTGAAACTAGCAGTGAGGTGAGTGTCTCTTGCTCGTTCAGCCTCTTTTATGAAGAAGCATTTATGTCTATCATTTCATTACATGAACTAAATATCTACTTGCATGAGCAACTTATTGACTTGCATGTGCTTCATATCGACTTTTTGATACTACACCAATTTGAACCATGCAAAAAATGTGTTATACTTATGTGAAACCAAGTATGTATAACTAAGTTATACTAGTAGTATACATATCCTATGTAAAATGTTTACTTGTGACTAGTGCCAGCGATACAAGCTCCAGTCCTGCCGTTCTCTACGCAACCACTGCTGCCTGTCATTGAGTTCTGAGAATAACTGGCAGAAAGGCTGCCCGCCAATGAGTTCTGAGAACTAGCGGCATGCTCGCTAACTTGACTAAACGCTCCATCTCTCTCGATCCCTTTTGTGCGCTCAACAGCCACACGTAACCCCCACACGCCTCCCTTCCCCACCCTAATTTGTTCATAGAAACGTTTCTCCAACACGTCAGAGTAAATAGTAGGATTGTATTACTAGTTAAATACAACTTAAGTACTATCGGCATGACGACTCAAGGCAGCACTAAGAGGTCACTCACTAACTGAAGAAACCTTGAGTTAGTCAATTTTATTTTGAAAATGTCGTCTTCTTGTAAGCTAGTATAACATTCCCAATGCCATTGACAAAATCTATTCCATCAAAATAAAATACTGTAAATTTCCAGTATGAAGAATCCCTTAAAGAGTTGGACTATGACAGTGTCAGTGATAGGTTTAGTTGTCCTCAATACTCCAGTAGATTTTCCTTCAAACAACGATTTATGCAATCTCTTTTACTCCATAGATTCACTTAAAAGTTGAAACAATAATACATGTACTAATATTTACTGTTTCCCATATCTTAACTCACCTCTTCTACATCTGCAGAGTCATCACAATATAGGATATATTTTAAGACACTGACAACAAATCCAGCAGTAATTATGAGCATTCATATTATACTTATCATAAAAGCAGTAGATATAATACATACATATACACATACAGCTGATGCTAAATGTACCCACTACAACCTACAGCTGCATTTTCAACTCTCTTGTGTAGTGCTACTTTTAAGTTCAAACACACACTCAAAAAACAAACAAACAAACTGAAACTAAACACAAAGACCACCAAAATCTATTATCAGTAATCTCCCCACTTACCTCCTTACAATCAACTGAAATGCACAAAATATAGTGAAATGTACACAAAGCGTAACTTGCTTTAGTTGACATCTCTGAAGATGAAATCATCCATGTATCCGTGTACCCACCTCAATCTAAGATGTGTACACTGATGACATGAAGATGAGAAGTACACCAGCAGATCATAGCCAACAGCAATAGCTGTCACAATGCAATGTTTACACACATTCACGTGTCTCCATACAATGAGTTCTTGAAATACCAACACAATTTCCATTAATCATTCTGCTTGCAGCAGTCACGCAGCATGTCATGCCTGCCTCCTGCAACATACACACACACATACATACACACACGTCAAACTCACACACAGTTTTGGTAGACATGGTACAACTGCTATTCCTCTACTCGTTGCACATGGGCAATGGCCCCATGTACAAATTCTAAGTAGTTGGCTTTCATGGGATTAACCATGAAGGTAAGTCTAGTGGACAATGAATATTCAAGTAAATACTGTTGCGTAGGGCTTATAGCTATGATAAATAGTGTATTAACTTACCACTACCACTAACTCACATAGAAATGGTACTCGGGCAAGTTTTTTAGTTCAAACTGCACCGCATTTCTAGTATGATACGGGTAATGATCGCTAAACCAGAGGGTTCAGTTTAGTGAAGTTCAGGACAGGGTCAAACACTGAGCTAACACAAAAATGCGTGAGGGTCAAAGTACAAATGACATGCACACGTCCCCACAAATATACTTAGTGGTGTGCTTGAGCACAAATGGCGAGCGAGCCTGATAGTTAGGTGTATTCACCATTTTGTAGGGTTCTAGAAACCGGCACGTTGAGAACTATGCCTTTTGATAATGATTTTTGGAAATAACATAGTTTTTAGTTACATATAGGCCTTTCAAAAAAAAATTGCAGGCCAATGCGTGCTTGTGACATGCTTATGAAGGTGTTTTTGGGGCCAAGAAAGATGCAAGTTTGTGTACCCCTGTAGGATCACAATGGTTGAACAAATTTATTCAACCGATAAATAAATTTCACTTACTATGATGTGGGTCACATATTATCAGTAGATTTAGTTTATTATAAATACCTTTCATCTGCAGTATGCCTAGAAAGTTCAGGCTCTCCATACCCATCAAGAATGGCCCTAGAAAGAGACGTGGACGTTCAGTGGCAGTTAGTCATGTCCCTTTGTCACTTGACACCCTTGAGTGGACGAGACCAAGCTTTTCCATCTCTCTTCCCATAAATATATTATGGGAGTTGCGGGCAAGTACTTTTGCTGTTCTACAGAAGAGATTGAAAGAACTCTCTGTGCTTCCATTTGGTATGTGCTTCATTGTACTATATAAATTATTATAAATAATTATGTTATCATAGGATGGGTAGTCGCTAGTAGTGACTCTAGCCAGTTGTTTCTTACCAAAGTAGAGGTCAAGGATGGCGTTGTCTTGGTAAAACATTCAACACAACAAAAGAATAGTGTAGTGATAAAGCTGGTTATATATTGTAATAGGTAAATTACACTATTGTGATTGGAGAGACATTTCACTGGTATCTACTGATTTCTGGTGATCACCTTGATTCAAACAGTTCACTTCTTAATCATTTACCACAAGTTCTTGATACAGCCAGGAAAGTGAACATTGCCATTGAGGGTGTCCAGGTGTTACCAACTACTTTAATGTGCAACTTGCCTGTGGTCAATGTTACCAAGTTAACGAAAAGAATGAAAACACTTTCAGTACTTCCTCAAGTTAATTTGTAAACAATCTTGTTGGCGAGCGAGCGAGACACTCTCGGGTCTAACTGAACAAATAAATCGGTATATGTTTATACATATTATGGTACTTGCATATTCACTAAATATTAATTAAGAATTAATACCTCTGGGGTCTTTGATGTATATATTTAGGGTGGGTGAATACCAGCCCAAATGATATGGAGCTACTGGTATTGAGCAAGATCACTGATCATGAAGTAAGAACTCCACACAAATTGCATTTTATTTGCACAGTTTATTCCTCCCCTTAGACTTGTGTTGCGCCCCCCCCTCCCCCCCCCCCCCCCCCCCCCCCCCCTCCGGCTTTTTAGGATTTGATTACAATATTGATCTTCACATTCTGGGCACCCTTCTTGTCCAAATACTTTCATATCCAAAGAATATTGTAGTTTTTCTTAAAAGATATATAATTGCCCCCCTCCCCCTGGGAAAACAACTGAAATAAATCCTGATTTGAATTACACACATGTAGGTATTATTTTTCCTTGAAATATCTGAAGACCTTTCTTGGAAATTAGTGGTAGCAGGACGTCAATTGTCATCAGATGCTGAACTCCTAGCTTCTCTTCCACAGAAACTGGACACAGTCGGTGAACTGAAGACATTACTTACTGGCCTGCATGTTCTCAAGCTATGTATCGGAAATGATGATGAACGGTATTTTGACATTCAGGCTGTGAGGAAAGGTATATTCAGGGATTCAACTGGTCAGTATATTATTTAGTGCTGTATTCAACTCTTAATAAAGCAATTTAATTTTAGGTGATTCAGTGGTTGCCGGTTATGTCAAGGATTTTTTAGATCATCACACGATTCGTAACACATCTTGTCATATTTTGGTCTCATCTGCCTCCTCTTCTCGTTGCAACTCCTGTAATGCTTATTGAAAAGTATTGAATTCTATGGTGTCTCGACAGCTCAAGGAGAAAGTAGAGGATGGCACTCGGACTAATAGCCACACAAATTTTCGCTATCTCAACACTCCAGACAAGTATTATGTTTGCAACAGTAATCACCACTAGACTAAATATCTCATTTATTGTGCAGGATACTACGGTTACAGAATTTGCGTGATAGGACCAAGACATGCCAGCGCCGTGAAAAGCGTCTCAGGGAGAGGCTTGAAGCTGAAATTGAAAGGAGAGGGGTACAGGTAATCAATATGTTTGTATCGTCTTCTATGAAAATATTTTGGCATGATATTAGGTGGATGAACACTTGCATGAAGACCTGTCATCAGTAATGGAAGAGAACCATCAGATGATACTTGACAAGTATCCTGAAGATTCTTTTATGGCAATATTCTGGAAGCAGCAGAAGCATGCAGCAAGTCTTAAAAATGCTAAGTCAATGAAATGGGAGGCAGCTATGATCAGGTACAAGCTAGAGTTATGTGGGGAAAACAAAGGGCAGAACCTTTATGAGTTATTTGAGTCACTTTTTATTATGAGCATTAGTGAAGGGGATCCTCAGAACTTTTACCAGTTTGAGGGACTGGCAGCTTCTAATCATTACAGAGGGAGGAATCTTACTTGTTGTTTGAAGTTGAGGGCTTCAAATTAATGCATGTGTAAAATGCTAATTATATTTAGATGATCCAAGACTTTGTCTTGATCATGATTCTTGTTGTATATGTGTGGACATAAAAAAAATTAGGTGGTGCCTCTATCTACGGCACCTCTCTGGATCAGCATATGACTTGCTTCGCAACAGTGGTGTATTGAAGCTACCATCTCAAAGAACACTTAGAGACTATACCTACTATACCCAAGCAACAACAGGTTTCTCCGTGAGTGTTGATCAACAGATGATGGATGCAGCCAACATTCTCAATTGCCCAGAAAGAGAAAAGAATGTGGTTATAATATTTGATGAGATTCATGTTAGAGAAGACCTTGTGTATGACAAACATTCAGGTAAATATATATAGTAACTCTTATCGAAATTCTTAATTCTTTATAATGATTAATATTTTATAGGCCAGATCATTGGCTTCACTAATATTGGTGACATCAACTCTCATCTAGTCGCATATGAGAAACTTGTTGAGGGAGGGGAGGAGAATCAAAGATCGTTGGCCAAGTCAGTCCTAGTCTTCATGGTCAGAGGCCTTTTTAGTAAGCTCCAGTTTCCTTATACACAGTTCCCTTGCCACAAGTTGCTTGGGTTCGAATTGTACGACATCTTTTGGGAAGCTGTTGAGCGTGTAGAAAGGTGTGGCTTCAATGTACTTGCCTGTACTAGTGATGGACTTTCAGTCAACCGTCGTTTCTTCAAGCTTCATGGCACTGGAAGCATGGTTTACAAAGCAATGAATCCATATTCTGATGATGAACGATTTGTATACTTTTTCTCGGACCCTCCTCACCTTATTAAGACTGTGAGGAATTGTTGGTTTAGTGACAAACGGTTGATGTGGGTAAGTACATGTATTATAGTACATAAGACACTCTGTATTATATATATTATTGTTATTAGTATGAAGGTAAATATATTCAGTGGTCCCACCTCTCAAAACTCTACAGTCAGTCACGCTCTAACCAGACAACACCAAGGTTGACGCTCATCCCGAAGTTAAAGTATGAGCATGTACACCTTACCAATTTCTCCAAGATGCGTGTGGATTTAGCTGCTCAGGTGAGTTTTATTAGTGTTTATGATACGAATTGAAACTGTATTGATAATAGGTGCTAAGTAACACAGTGGGCGAGGCTCTAAAGAGAATGAAGCTTTCTGAAATGGAAAAGACTGTAGAGTTTGTGTTGGCTTTTGACAAGTTTTTTGATTGCCTCAATGTCAAAAGCCTAGAGGCTGGAAAAAGGAGTAGGAATGCTTTCAAAGCACCATACAGAGATAATTTGGATTTTAGAATTGAGGTAAAAGCAAAACACTAAATACAATCAGTCGTGTTTTAAACGGACAATTCATGACTCTGTGTATTATGTGTGTGTGTTTTAGTGGCTTAAGAAATTTCTCATATATTTGGATGATTGGGAGGAAAGTGTTCGATCACGACCAGGTTTTGAGAATCAGAGGGCAGCACAGAACAGGATGCTACTCAGTGCTCCCACCCGACTAGGTCTCCGTATAACTGGTACGGGAATGCTATTTAATGCCCAAATTAATCCCGTTTTGTTATGCAAATTGTATTTAGTTCATTCTTTTCTGGAGTTGCTGGATTACATTTTCACAAGTGTTCCAGGGGTGACTGTGTTTCTGAGCAATCGACTCTGCCAGGACCCACTTGAAAATTTTTTTGGCTGCCAGCGTCAGAGAGGACGGGTCAATGAAAACCCCAATGTTGCGGAGTTCATTAAAAACACCCAGGCTCTTCGTATAGTTAACACTACCTGTGCTACTGTGCGTGGGAACTGTCGTGGTAGCAAAGATCACGACAACATTAAGATAGACAATACCCCCCTTGAAAAAAGAAGAAAAATACACTGATAAAATTATTTATGATAATAGTGACGATATTTGTCTAGGGAATATTTAAAAAAAAATTATTTGTCTTCACTGTGACTATTTTGTAATTTTCTTCTAAGTCCTTTTGATTTTTGAAGTTGTGTTCTGTTTTGTTGCTTGTATAACTCAAGACAGGAGCTGGCAAAAGAAAATCCACGCACTGTCAAATACATTTCACTTAGTCTCCTTAACACTTCCTGTGATACTTCCTCACCATAATGTCCAGTAGACATACCCCACAATGTCAACAGGTCTTCATTGGACATTATTGCATCCAGAATTGTCTTCTTTGTGCTGTCATCTATTTCTGTGAGAGCCTTCACATGCAAATAATTTCTTATTTCATATTCAACTATTTCGAAAACCAAGTAGGTGTCATCACTAATGTGCCATAATCCCCCTCTATCAATCTGGTTTGTCCATTCTTCTGTTCCACTACCATCCATGCTATCACCATAAAACTCAATAAGTAGGAGCACTATTTCATCCTTATACTTGTGTGAAGTTTTTTCTATTTTTTTTTGTACTTTAAGGCACACTTATCCTGCAACGTACCGAAGAGCATTTTTTTCATCCAGTGTGAGGGTGTAATGGGTATGTGTGACATCCTTCTTTATTTCAAATTTGTTCTTTATAAGTTCCCTGAATATTCTCGTGGTTATGTACTGATACACGGTCGCAATGGCTTTTTTCTTGATAGAGGTTTCAAAAAAGCTATCCCACTTACTTCTAAAATCCCTGCTGGTTAGTAAGTGATGAAACATTGCCCATATTTTTTCAGCCCGCAACACAAAAGAACGCTGATCAGCTGAAAGACATTTTCTTAAGGAAGACACAAGCCAATCTGAAAAACTATCCAATTCTTTCTTACTTTCCTCAGCCATACACCATGTGAGCAAGTCAGCAGCTGCTTTTAATGCTTTTGTGGCTCTTTCAGACTTCACTTTAAAACCATCATCTTCCAATAACTTCTGGAGGTTGTCTTTCAGAAGACAATATTCTATTTCAGCAGTGCCTAAAAAAATATTAAAGAGCTAGCTGAAAGATGCTAGAATACAAGAAGCACTAATTCTAACAGACTTACCCGCCATAGTCTCTTCAGAGCACGTTGGTAACGCGCGTGCCAGTAAATGTTGTTTTTTACGAGTACAATTTTAAGGTAACGCGGATGGGGTCAAAATACGTACGTACATAATTCCGTTTCCAATCCCACTTTCGCGTTGTATATCTATGTCCTTACCTACTCTTCTATACTTTGTCTCGCGTAGCCAGACCCTTTACCTACCGCTTAAAAGGTTAAAAAGAATGATAAGTATGCATATTTGCAGCATGCCAAAAGATCAGCTATACAACTGGTAAAAAAAGACTACACCGTCCAGGGAGGGGGGTATGGTGGGGAGACTGTGGAGTCACAGGGATGCATTGCCCCGCCATAAAGCCACTGCCACGCGGCCGAACAGGTAGTTGGGGTGGAGTCAGAGGTGCCGCAGCGATTCTCAATGGCTCCTGTTAGGTGCAGGCCGAAAGCCGCTTGCACGCGCGTTTAAGTTCCTGGAAATCACGTGACAGTTTAGCAGGCGTGGCTCTAGGCTGCTGTGTGGTAATGGTCGCATATCAATATTATGCACTTTAATAACTTCGTCCGGTAATGATCGTCATTTATAGCACGCGCGTTTAACGTGTGCGGTTCGCCTGGCCATATGGAATCAATGAAAATGAATGATGTACAAGGTATGATTAGTTCAAACATAAGATAAATTACATTAAAATTTTTTTTTTTCATGGTAAAGTTTTAGGCAGGTGTGATTCTTGTTTTAAGTCCAAAAAAAGTACGAAGTATTGCCGCATCCAGCACAGTCACCATGAACAGCAGGCAGCACCATGTTGTTCTTGCTTTGAACAGGCTCTCTCAGCCACTCACTGTCGCATAACACTTGGCCATCTGGAGGAAGGTGCATACTGGATGACAAGGAATCTGCAGAAAAGTGATAAAGTGCCATCATGTTACTTTGATTTGTCATCAGTTACTTTCACAACACATAATACTAACATTGAAACCGATCCCACATGCAGTATTTCCCATCTTGGGCCCCAATGTCCCCAGGACTATGGTGAAGGTTTTTTACTGAATTACACTGCTGATAAGTGGGAGCTATGGAGAAAATGCTTTGAAAATCAAACAGGGGCCATTCTCAAGTTATCTACTAGTAGTAACAAAAACAAGGAATCTAACTGTGGAGTGCTAAAGAAAGGGACAGACATCTTTACGTATAAAGTTAGCTGGAGGCAACAGTACACTTGTTTTCGAGGAGGGAACCCACGTCATAAAACTAACGCCTCTAAAAATCCAAGAAATGCCCCAGGATCTAGAATAAGTGGATGTCAAGCAACACTGAATGTCAGACTACTTAAGCTAGAACACACAGCTATTCTTCATATACATTTTCCTTTAGCAACAGCTCACAACGGGCATTCACTCAAGTCTCTTGCTGACATGCATGCATACCAACCTCTCCCAGAGATAGCTGAAAGGATAGAATCCTTGGTTTGCAACAGCCATTTAAACCAAATCAGCCTAAAATTGTCACTCAAAGAATGGGTACACAGAGAGGTGATTCCAAAGCATATGAAAAATGGCATACTTGAGGAAATGCCCAATGAGTTTGATCGTCGCTACTACCCAACCACCCAGGACCTAAGAAATATAACAAAGGGAGTCATCAACAAAATCAGAAAAAACACTTTTGACCAAGATGCCCTTGAAATACTGTTACATGATGAAGTCAAAAGAGACAACCAGTTTCAATATTTCCTTCGAAAATACCAAGATTTTGAAGATAACGAAGTTGAAACGTAAGAACTAACACAATAAAGGAAACCCAGAATCTCATTTTCACCCCCCAATCAAACAGTTCCCTTTCCTGTACAAAAAGTTACTTCCTTCGCACTCACACCGTCAGTTTACTAATCACCTTGCCTAACAAATGCCTCCTCCCTCCTCATAGGCAAAATGTAACCCTATCTATAGCAAGACCTTTTCCCCACTACAAACTACCCACTTCCCATAACTTATGTGTTTACTCCTCCTACGCAAACACAGCAACACAAGTGCTATTTTTTTAAAATTATTTTTCATTTATTGTCTAATATAATAGGGTTAAATAGCTATATTGGAAATGGAAATATACACGAAATAACAACAACAACAAAATACTGTTTCTCTTAGGATGTTAAGAGTTTGCGGCCACATTTTTGACATCATCCATTAATAATGAAACAGTTTTAAGTTGTGGAAGTTCAAAGCTATTGCTAGGTGCCTCTAGTCCACTAATTAGATTGATTCCATAAGCAATTGAAGCATTCATAGTACTTAATCTGGGTTCCTTTCAGCTTTTCACCAAGGGGGGGGGAGAAATTAGATAATGTTAATTTTGAGGGGGCATACAAACAAACATTACATTCTAACAGGAAGGAGGATTTGGTAGAACTTGGAGTACTACCCTTCAGCTCACAAGAGAAAAATTTAAAACAAAATTACGTGTTTCATTAAGTTCATTACAATCAACAGACAGTACTAAATGCGACATGACATTTATGGGTATATAATACTTTATTTATGTGCATTATTTTCTCGCTTTCAACCCTTGAAAATATATATGTACCAGTATAATACATCTCTAAGTATGACATTCTTATGACTGTGTGTAACAGAAGCACTCCCGAGGACCTTTCACCTCCCGAGGATCTTTCACCACATAACTATTCAGCTACTGACCACAACAGCACCACCACAAGTAGTGTTGAAAATTCATTTCTCTTAGTTCTACAAACAAATAGCCAAAAGGATCATATGAAGAAGTATGGCAACAGCATAACACTAATGGATGCAATTTATCGCACAACTAAATACGGATTTCCTTGCTTTTTTCTGACCGTAAGAACATCCATTGGAACTGGCATGGTCATTGCAACCATCATTCCTCAACATGAGAATGAGGACATGATCACTGAAGGTCTCAGCATTCTCAAGCAATGGAATCCTGAGTGGTCACCTAAATATTCAATGACGGACAAGAGTGATGCTGAGCTTAATGCCATAAAAACAGTATTCCCATCAACCATTCGTCTTTTGTGCGATTTCCATCGAGCACAAGCCTGGGAAAGATGGGTGAATAAAGGCATGAATGGCGTACAATATCAACACAGAAATGAAATTCTCGAACATCTTAAAAGTTTAGCATATTCCACATCAAGTAAGTTTTACATACAATGGTCAGAACTACATGTGATAGACAAACGTATTATCAAAAAACTAAGCAAACTAAATTCACAGCATACAGTTACCATCTGAAAATAGAGCAACAACTTGGGGTAATTTTTCATTAAAATCCATTTCCTAAATCTGATCACTAATTATTTAATCCCTACACTGACGGATTTCTGACCAAAATATTTTTTTTCCTTATTTTACAATGCCACAATTCGGTAAAACAAAAATGTATACTATAGCTTCTGTCAAGAGCCTGCAATACAACCATTCTAAAGAGCAATTTATAATGACTACAGACAGTAGAACATGGTTAAAACAATCCGACTCACATATAACCCTTTCACCGGTAAATCTTTATCAGGCACAAGAAAAGTTATAACAAATCATAATAAATCAACAAAAGAGAAAATTACCTAGCAACTATGCTGCATACAGAAAATAAAGCTGGGGGAGAGGGGGGCAAAATGTAATTTTCGAGATTGTAGGGGGGGGGGGAGGGGGCAGGCAAGCTTTATGACACCTTTTGTGAATATTTTACCGTATCACACTTCTAATTCTAAGAATAGCAATTGCAAGAAAAAAAGACATGTGAGTAAAAAAGCTAATGTTTCAAATAGCATGGAATACCTAAAAAAATCAGGGATATACACCATAGTGGCAGGACAGGCAAAGCTGTCAAGTAAGAACTATAATAATAATAACAATAATCATAATAATCATAATAATAATTGTCATAATCATAATAATTATAATCATATAATTATAATCATAATAATCATCATAATAATAATATTGTTATTCAGGGATTTATACCAGATTTTTGGCTGGGGTAACTACAACATGTGTACCAAAAAAAAAATTATTTAGGCCGAAATTTCAAACTTCCATTAAGTCAGACGCATCAGTTTGTGAACTTTTTACAAAAGCAAGCCATGAATGAGAAACAAGTTCAGAGCTAGATAACTAAATTTTATATCTATGTAATGCCAATATTTATACTGAATACAGAGACCCAGTTTGACGAAGTTCTTTGTATTATAAAGGCTCAGAATTGGTACAAAGACAATTTGAAACTTCAAAACTACCTGGATAATGAATGGCTCAGCTGCACTGAAGTAAGCAAGTTATGGAAGTATATATAGTCAGTATATGTGTCTGTTCATGAGAATAGCTTGTATTATGCAGCCCCAACATGTTTTTCTAAGCTGCACTCGGTTGAGTGATAAGCTTCAACCGACACTAACATATTCATGGCACTAAACTATTCCTCTTAGGCTCTTTTAGCACTTGTTAATCCTTTAACAATGCTGATTAATTGGCTTCACCTGGATTTCCAGTGGATAATCACTATCAGGGTTTCATTTAGGGGGGGGCGAAAGGGGGCATTTGCCCCCCCCCTTGGGTTCTAAATGCCCCCCCTTGGATTCTAAGTGCCCCCCACCCTTTTGAAAGAACCGATATTTATTAAGAGAAAAATGTAAACCAAATTAATAATAAACAATATTCACACAGCAATTCGTCTAGGTTTTTTGTTCCATACTGTAATAATGTCATTTAATTGTGTAGATGAGAGCGTCTCGGGTGTCTCCATGGCTATTTTCATCAAATAGGATAATTGTGATTGCCCAATTCGATTTCGAATTCGTGTTTTAATTAGTTTCATTTTGGAGAAGCTCCTTTCCACTGAAGCAGTGCTGACAGGGATAGATAGACATATGTTTGCCAGGGTGCTAATGTTTGGAAAAATTTCACTAAGCATATCACTTGTGGTGAGCTCTTTCAACTGCAAGTGCAGGTTACCTTTCGGCTTCTTCGATAAGTAGCTTCGAAATGTTTTCCACTCCTCTCGGGTTTCGCGGGAAATAAGAGCTTCTTTGGTGTATTCATCTCCACCAGCAGTCTTAGCAGGCAGCTCTGCACCATAGTGAGCTAATAGTACATCTATTAAGTCCTCACCATATGTATGGAAGTCAGAAGAGTCAGCAGCTGGCACTTTCTTCGGATCAAAGATGCCAAATGAGGAGACAATATCTTGTGAAATAAATCTGCTGGATATGTTTGCCTTCAGCATCCTGATAAACGGTTCAGCCACTTGTCCTTGGAATGTAGCAATGCTTTCCGTGGTTAACGTGATGTCAGTGACTTCTTCGATCTCATTCTTTGCATCCATCAGTTCTAATACCCAGTTAGCAGCAGGTAACATGGCATCATCAAGTGTATTGAGAGTGGCATCAACAAGAGGGGTGATAGCTGTCAAGTCTATTCTCTCAGTCTGGAGAGCTCTGCTCAACTTCGCCACTTGTGGCAGAACATAATCAAGGAGGTATATGGCCACTAAAGTTGAGGGCCTACATAAGGCTTTACTGATACCTAGAGCTTCAGGTGCATGTGTCTGCTCATAGATATTGTTTAGAGCAGTCACAATTGCACTGTAGCTAGCTTTGACTGCCTTCACACAGCGTTCATGGGACAGCCAGCGAGTATCTGATGGTTTCACAACTTTCAGCTCAGGTAAGTCAAGCACCTGCTGTACTGCTTTGAGACTCTCAGCTCGCTTAGGAGAATAGTGGAAAAATTTCCAGAGGGTGGTGAGTGTGATGTACACATGTTTTATCCCACTGGTAGCATTAGCTGCTTGAACGCATGCTAGCTGTAGCAAATGGCAATGGCAGTGTACGAAAAGTGCATGAGGTGAAATTTTCTTCAGGAGACTCTGCACACCATTGTGTTTCCCAGAGAAAGTAGCTGCTCCATCGAATCCCATACCCACCAGCTTACTAATCTGTATGTTTTTATCTTTCATGAATTCAACAAGGGCAGAATAAATAGTCTTTGCATCAGTAGCTTTCAATGGAACTATATCCAAGAAGTGCTCAACAGGTTGACCGTCCATGTTCACCCAGCGGAAGAAAATTGAAAGCTCTTCTGTGGTCGTCACATCAGTGCACTCATCTGCCATTATGCTGAAATGGGAAGCTTGGCGAAGCCGTTTCAGTAAACATTCTTCAGCCCATAAGCCAACTGCCTCAACAAATTCAACAACAGCAACTTTAGATGTGTAGGTTGCATTTAATCTAGCTCTTTCAAGGAACCCCTTTAAATCTTCTGCACCACAACTTACGATTAGATCAATAAGTTCATCAAAATTTGTTGTGTGGGGAATGTGGCGACGAGCTAGAAAATGGGTGCAACGAATTAGAGCTTTAATGGCCATTCTGTTCTTCAACTTTTCCTCATCATTAATTTGTTGGAGTTGCTGAATGACTGACCCTTCTTGTAGTGCTGTAGCTGCAGCCATCTCTGCTTCACATGATAGGAGGTGAATATCACTCTTTGCATGAATTTTCATCTTCTCTATTGCCTTCTTCCAGTTCGTGAAAGGTTTTGAGATCCATGTTCCTCCTGTTCTTTGAAGAGAAATTCCTCTCTTCCTGCAAACCTTACAAAAAAGCTCCTTGGAAATTTTTATCAAACATCAGCCAATTGAAGCTCTCTTCCCATTTTTTGTTGTATTTTCGACTGCTTGCAGTGATTTTCTTGCTTTTCTCATGTGTAGTTAATCTTTCCTTTGCATGCTTCTCATGGACAATTAATCTTTTCTTGGCAGGACTTGGCTCCAAAAACTCAGTATCAGATTGATTGCTGTCAATTTTATCTTCTGTGTCACTGCTACTTGAGTGGCCAGGTGACTTTGAAGAGCTTGCACCACAGAAGAAAGAGCGAATATCCATTTGAGACTATCTTAAGCTGTCAGGGACTACGAGTGCTTAGAGTTCTGGTTCTGGAAGTTGTAGAATCTGTATAGATCAAAACTCAACAACTGCTACGGTGAGCTGAGGGCTGGCCTTTTTATAGCCAGCCAGCAACCGTAAGTGTGAATCAACGTGTGATAAACCTAAGGGGAAGGTGAGAGTCAGAGTTGAATAGTGTGTGAAAAGCATCTAAATAGTGAATGTCACAGTTGACTGAAAATTGCTAGACGGTGGAGGTGAAAATGAGTAGCTGAATTAACTTGTCAGGATCTGACATATGCAGACCTCATTAGATAAGATTATGTTTTTTTAATGTAGGACATAGGCCTTCCAATAATTCTATTTCACTCCCATGGTGACCAGTGCCGCCCGCCCCCCCTTACATTTTCAAAACTCTATTTTGCCCCCCCTTGCAAGAATGTCTGGATGAAACACTGACTATACATATGTGTACTATGTATATGCACTACCGTATAGCCGGAAATATTGACAAAGAATTTAATTTGGTGATGTGGCGGTTTTGGTCCTAAATAGCCAATAAATAAATAGTCAACAATGTTCCTCTTGACGATTGAAGCTACCTGATCTCAGTGTATAACCAAACTTAAATCCGTCTATAGCATCTCAATGGCAAATAGTAAAATATAAATTCCATCAATAATTCTGGCTATACGGTATGCAGGCTTTTGTATACAAATATTTAAACCATATGCAGTAGAAAGTCAGTTATTCGAACAATTGGGTCCGAGCAGGCATGGAACACGCTCATTTTCAGTGCTGGTGCCAATTTACATGCTATTTAATAATTTGCTATATTATTAAGCAAAAATAATAATGTGGCTGTATAACTGTTTTTTTAACTTGTCCGACATTCAGAGTGGTGGGGCTAAACCCTACCAGCTCTAGTGGTTGCTCTGGCTTTGCCAAGCCGGGTGGTGTCAGATAAGTGAAGTGCTCAGATTACTGAACAACATAATAAAAAGTTTAGTAGAGCACTACCTAAAGGATGCAATTTTATGCTCGCTCATGCTGCTAATATATTTTGAGTGTTTGGTTGACAGACCCTTTTAAATAACTGACAGTCAACTATTTGACTTTGTACTGTACAGTGAAACCTCTCTAATTCACACTCCAAACTTTAGAGCAATTCTATTATTTAGGCAGCTAAAGCAGGGTAAATGAGTGGGTGATTTAAGCATTTAGTGACCCTTCCCAGCAAAATTATTTTAAAATACAATATTGATTTAATGAGATACAGGCACTATCAGAGTTGCAGGCATCCTTTGGTCCCAAAGAGCCCAAATAAAAACAACTATTATATGTACATTATTGTATATGCCCATACCGAAGAACACAATATGATAGGATAATTAATGAAAATGTGTGTAAATGTTCTTTGTGTTTAGTTATGGGCCCACTATTGCCGGCAAAGCTTTCATAATCAAGTGGACACCAATAATATCACAGAAGCATTTAACAATGTGCTACGACGAAGGTACCTTCCACTTCGACAAGATACAACCGTGCATGCATTTGTGCAAATTCTGACTGAGGTCGCATTCCCTGAACTAGAGAGCAACTACATGCAGTCCATCATTAAACAGACTCAAGCCTATCGTAAACCACGTTATGACATACCGTTGTATTTAGAAGGAAGACCTAACAAAATACAGAGCCTCTGCATGCTCAATATTGAACGAGCAAAACTTATCACCAAAAAAGATATTCATGAAGTTCAAAGAGGAATATTTGAAATCAAGTCAAAAGGCACAAATATATGGAGCATTAATGTCACAAGTGGGAAGTGTACTTGTCCGGCATTTGAGTCGAGTCACACTCCATGCAAACATTTCTTCGCAATATTTCACCACTACCCATCATGGAGTTGGAACGACTTGCCCGCAAGTTTGACAGAATCTAATCACATGGTTCTTGACATCATTAGTGAACCACCCACTAATGATATCAGCACTAACTCGCCACTAGTCACAGTTACCACCAATAGTAACAGTCAAGAGCTGCCTGGAAAAACTAAGACAACCGCCAATGTGATATACAGGCTACAAAAAAATATTGAGGAGACAGTGGCCAGATGTCGAACACTAGCTTTTTTTACTAGCGACGTTACAGCTCTTGAAAATGCGTTAGCACACTGTGAAGCAGCCAGAAATACACTAGCAACATCAGCAACATCAACACAAGACAATCTTCCTCCAATTATTACTGCAATTGAAAAGGCTGGAGTGGAAGATTTCAAGAAAACTAGTAAACACTTTCACCGAACCAGTATTAAACACCAAGCATCCACTAGGAAAGTCCGAACAACAACTGGTAGGGCAAAGGTCATGAAAGAACCATTACTAAAGGGATGCAATACTATAGTTGGCCGACCTAAACTCAAGAAAAAAAAAATTAGAAAAAAGTGCTTTCCAAGACAAATATCACAGATAAACAGAGAAAAATTCATAAAAGCAACAAGAGTGTTACGAAAAGGTACGTGAATTCAGTACAAACATTAGTTCAACCCCCAGGGTAATTATTTTTTACCTACATATGTTTGTTGAGCAGATTTAAAAAAAATAATGAGAATATTTAGCATCTAACAAACAAATGAGACATACTAACTAATAATTAACAAGGTTTTACATTTTGCCACCTAAAATTTTGGACGTCACTCAGGTTCAACAAATTGTTACATAAGATTTCTCAATGGCTCCACTCAGCTAGTTAAATCTATATTTTTAATTAATTTTTTTTCTCGAAAAATGATTACTTCAAAACAGTGATAAGAAGGAATTTTAGAGTGCCTCATACTCAATTTCTGTAACAATATTATTGCAGCACGACAGACAGCTATTCAGCAAACTTCTACACACAAAGTAACTGCATCAGAGTTAATGGAGGTAATTATATAAAAAAAAAGAATATGTATATCACAAAGAGATGTAATATATTTTATCCCTCACACTATCTCATATACTCACTTCACTTGTAGGGACTGACCAGACCATTCTCTCGCTTTGTAAAGCTGGATCCCACCATCTCTGATCTTTCAATTCCAGAACTAAAGAAGAGAATACAAGATGAGCAGATAAGAAAGAGTACGAAAAAGGGCCAAATAAATTAAATATGGTTTCTGCCCAGTGGGAAGAATGGGACATGGAAAAAGCCAATGTGATTTTTTTTTTGATTACTCAAACATGCTTCGTTATTCATAGCCAGTGAAATGTCCCAACAATACATGAACTACCTTATAGCTCAAGCAACTATTTGTGCCGCGATTGGTAATAATATTAGAATGTTGAAAGTCAATTGACATCAATATACGTAGTAATAAACTTATGTAAATTACCACGTCGAGGAAAACTAGATGTTTTTTTTTTGTTAATGGCATTATGAAACCTCACTCATTGGGCATTAAATAAATCCAAATAAATACTTTAGCAAGTCATATTAACTGTTTAGAATTGCACTTATTAATGCAAAATGAAAGCAGAAAAAAACATCAAAATTATTAAAATTTTCAAAAAAAACAACAAGTGATAATTGTTATTAACTTGTGTCAACATACTTACACATATCTTTATACACTTCAGGTAATGCAACAAGGAAACAAAGTGGTGTCTCGTCATGTGATTGTGCTGGATGTAAACAAAACTGCGGCAAATGTAAGATGTGTTTGGATATGCCAAAATTTGGTGGCAAGGGTAAAAAGAAACAGAAGTGTTTGCTAAGGAGATGTGAATTGTCCACTAATGCAGTGTCAATCGTGTGCACTAAACAAGACATTGAAACACTTCTTCCCTCCAGGTGGCTCAATGATAGGGTAAGTAATACAAAACAATGTGGTGTGCTTTATTAACAATATTCAGAACTATGCCCATTCATAGACACGTCACTGACAGGCACAAGCCGCTAACACACACACTCCGCTCGTTGTAGTGACTCCGCCATCCCACCACAGCCTCTTCTCTTCAGATCGATAAAACACACAGCTTAAATTCAAGTCTCGTGAGTGAATAGGGGAATCCCAACATTTAAATTGATACAATGACATCACTCTGCAAAGACCACGCACGCGCTAAGCGGCTTTCGGCCTGCACCTAACAAGAGCCGTTATTTTATGGTTCGCACGGAGTATCGCTAGCCTGACCCTTTACCTACCGCTATGCTAGGAATACGTCCTGGCTGCTAACGAGATTGGTTCGAGTGGTGTTAGAGACTTAACACGAGCAAGTAGCGAGCGCTAAAGCGAAAGCGACTTCATTATTCGGTAATGAACAATCAGGCAGTATAATTAGTAGCTACCACTGCCCCCCACTCAAAATAGACTTCACTGCCCGATTACATCCTGACAAAATATTCTTAGTGAAAATTTGAGCAAAGTGGGTCTCCAAAACGGGGAAGCAATTCTGTGATCATAGCAGGAAAAGAAAACTTGAAGTGGTGCAATTCAGTTTAGGAAATGATGAGCGAATTTCCATAAGGAAGCTCCATCCTGAAGTAGCTATCCACCAGCATCTCTGCATGATATGTACTTGTAGGCTGACATCTCTAATTTTGGCTGATTTACTCAGCAGCATAATCTTTATAAAAAAACACTTGGAGTTAACAACAGCTAATGTAACATAGAACTTCGTCAATCAATTTTTTTAAATTTATTTGAGAAAAGGATTCCCATGGAAAATATTGAAATGAATGAAAAAAAGAAGGAATAATGTCATTGGAAAATACTTTCATCAAAAGGGCACATTTCCTCTGAGGAATTCTATTTTGCAGGCATAAATATCAAACCCAGTGATCCTCCCTCTTTGAAATTTTTGGCAATGGGCCTGTTTTCCACCTTACAGTGTGATGTGTCTCTTGTTACAAGTGACATGCTTATCTCCTGTGGTCTAGGCTATAAATTTGAGTAGATTTCTCATCAGCTTTCAGGAGTAGTTGTCCCGGTAACTTCTGTTGCAGCTGGTTTTCCAAGGAAGTTCCTATTGACAGTGAGAGATTAACTACCTTTACAGTGAGGTATGTTTGCTATGTATTCATAGAGATATGTCTCATAGAATCGTGCAATGAGAATAAATAATTTTTTGAATCAGAAGAAAGGGAAATAGTTTTTTTTTGTTTTTTTTTGTCAGTGGGAGTTAACATTAATGATGATATAAAAAAATCCTTCTTGGAATAGTTGCGATTCTTGCCATCTAATGCCCAACAAATCTCATGAGCTGGTTCAATAATTACATTAGAAAGTGTTGTTGTTGTTGTTTTTTACTTAAATTGACTGATTATTGTATTTTTTAACCAGGTTTACAGCTCTGTAGTCTAACATGTCAAGGCTCACTTTAAAACCTGCAGTATAACGTTGCTTATAACAGTAGCTAAAATTATCAGTTAGAATGTGTATTGGTATAGTTGCATCTCCTGGGTCCTAAATTTTTAGCATTGAAGTAACAAGATAGAGAAATTTTCTATTAATATTCTTTGTTTAATATGACACCAAATTTTCAGCTATTAGCATAAAATGTACCAAAAGTTGGCGCGGGGGCTGGTGGTTGAGGGTGAAGTTTCGTTGCTCCTCACACCTACTGCATAGAATCCTGTCTACTTGCTGACTTATAGACTATATAGTACTTATTTACATGAGTCAGAGTGTGATATGGCAAAATATTTCAAGAGCAGGCTAATTTATTTTCATGAGCCAGAGGCGAGTGAAAATAAAGCCTGAGAGTGAAATATCTGGCAGTATCGCTCTGACAAGTGTAATAAGTGGTTTATTCCATGCTAGATATATTCACTGAAGTAGTTGGTACTGAGGGCCGTAATTCTAGGAGGAAGTTGGCTGTAAATCTCTCTAGGGGCTCTCCACACAGAGTAAGGTAGCTGTAAAAACCCTTAAAACTGGTAAGCCAGACGCCTTTGCTATAACTACTAGTATAACGAGCTTGCCCAATACAGCCAAGAGATAACACTCAGTGATAACCTGAGTTATCTCAAGGTCACTTAACGAAAGATAACATTGTGAAGATATTTTGTGGAATAAAAAAAGTTATTTGATAGTTCTGGGAAAGCCTTTGTTTATACATTTAATTACACTCAGCTTTTTAATCCAATAAAACTCAACTAATAATACACTAATTCAGCAGAATACCAGAACAAGCTTTGAACAGTTATTGATTGCTATATTATTAGTACATAGCGTTATACTAAAATGTGTGTTATCTCTAGTACTATGTGAAGCTATTCTGCTCACTAGCTTATTAAAAGTTTAATGTGCAAGCATCTGAATTGACTACTGTGCCAGCACCTGTAGGACATGTCATGTTGGATTGTGACAAGTTTCATTATGCATGTAGTTTGTACCACTGAACATTCCATACTAGTAAATTCACTGCTTTTTTTCCTTTCCCAAATCTTAAAATACGTGAAACTGACAATTCTGTTACCAGTCTGAGACATAATGAAATGAACGATATATTACAATAAGGTGTGGACTATCTTTATTATAGATATAGGACACACAACAAGCCATGGAGGTAAAGAAGACAACTTTGATAACTCTAGTGAGGGAAGTTGTGATGTTCTCGATAGATATTATAATATTCCTTCACTATCATCTGATTTCACAACTCAATGAAATGTACAACATCTGACAACAAAAATGGTGGCAGCACTCGTGAAGAACCATAATTATGGTATTACAGAAAGAAATTATAAACCTTTCAATCTTCTAGACCACTTGACAAAAACAATATTCTGACCAACAGAGAGACAAATTCACAAGCATGGAAGGGAATGATGACATTATTAAGGGACATTTTGCATCAGGTATACCACATTTACCAGACAGTTTGTGCCAAGTCTTGGAGATAAACAAGTCCACTGCAATTTTTTACAGCTTGTGGTACTCCAAAATGAAAACAAATCATAAAGGCCAAAATTTGATCAGTAACTGCTGTGGTTTGCCTAAGGATTCACAGTCTGGCTACTGAAATCCTCTTAGAGCTCTGGTGTAACAGTTTACTGTGACATGACAGAAATATGTGGACCAATAACTCGTGGCTGCTAGACTCACCAACATTGACATGAATCAAACTTCTTTCAACTGCCCTTTCAATCTTTGCTTATTTTCATCATTCTTTGTCTCATGCACACACACACACACACACAGTCTTTGTGTCATATTCAGTCAGTCATTATTGAATTGAATCTTGACAAAATTATATTTGTTAGCAGCTCGCAACATAGCTCACAGCTACAGCAGTTACATGATATGTACAAGTAGCGTTACATGCAGGACTATCACATGACTTGCCTTTACTTATAATAAACAGAATAATTACACTAAACAAACAACCCTATGATATCACCAAGCAAGGTATGCACTGGGTTCTCATTAAATGCTATGAGAGTACTGAGTGTTATTGTTGCACTATTGGAATGCACAATTATTTTTTCTGGTACATAATCATATTCACACACTTTGTGCATCTATGCATTGTCCATGTGTGCTCAAAACTCTCAATATTACTTAATTCTACCAATGAAATCTCAAGCACTGCAATCCACTGGTAATACAACTCTTCTGCAGGGAGTAAGTATGATGAAACCAATTCATGTATACTACACCATTCTACTTGTGAAACACCTATAACACATTTAATGATGGTGGGTTTTGATGTGGCTGATGTAGCAATTTTACAACAATGCATGAAGACTGAAGGTCTAGTTCATTTTTCTCTACTACAGTGAAATCTGCTGAAAGAAGCACTATTAGCTGTTAATTTTACTATCACACATTTCATGCATCTTGAGGGATTATCATTTCTTATTTTAATCGATCACAAATCATTGACATTTGTTATTTTGTTATTCTACACCACAATCAGGAATAACTCCTTGAGCTTTGTTCTTATAGTAGTATTGGAGAACAATTTTTTCTGCAGTCACTCCATATATTCCAGAAAATTCAATTTCTTCAAAATAATGCTCCAACTTGAAAGTGTTAAAGTTTTCAAATGGTACATTGAATGTGTAAAAAAAACACAAACAATAGTGATGGAGGAAATTAATACATCAATAAAAAAACTTGCACCCTAAAATCTATATACTTCCTCTTACCTGAACACAAAGTCCCCGTAAAGCACATAGATATTTATACATTATATGCTTTAAAGAAGGGATGGTGAGGCTATGCTTCAAACACTGCAACAAATAAATGAAACAGGGGAAAGAACAAAGCTCTAATAGTAAAAGTTCTACTCAAGTACTTGTTATATTCGCAAGATTAATCTTGTACAACATCTTTTCCAGGATTTCCAAATGTTTGAGATCCAGAATGATCACTTCAGGAGGCTGGATACTGCTTTGAAGATGCTTCAGAAATTTGTGTATGATGTGTCAAAAGCATAAGATATCATGAAAAAAACAGTGAAATTGGCAATTACAAGCTTTTTAGACATGAGGAACACAAGTCAATCCTGACTCAGTGGACTCTATTTATTAATGTCTCTTAAATGAGTTTGTGACATTATACAGAATCGGTGTATGAGTAACACATTTTGTGTGCAAGGAATTCAGTACAGTTGAAGATCATTATCATAAACGTGTTCCTGCTGCTTTCAGATATGGAAATTGTGGTATTGACAGAGAGAGAGTATCTCTTGCCTGTGGCTATGTAACTATTCTTCCCCCCCCCCCCCCCCCCCCCCCTTTCAACTTGCTTCTACTCAAGTGTGGCGCTAGACACTAAATTTGGACTTCCAAAAAAACTAGAAAAGAGACACTACGAGGAAGCTCTTGCAGTGTTCTACTTAACTTGAAGAGTGTGTAGCTCTGAGTTATCTCTTCTTTACTTTATCTATGGTAAGAATAAATCATATACATGAGGTGGGTTAGTTAGCTCACCATTTGGGTTGAAATGCATCAATAGTTGGATTTAATTAGCTATCACTTGACAACCTATGATTCTATGGTGATTAAAACTAGTTGTAGTAATTTTAATGGGTAGCTTTAAGTGCTGTGGGGTCCTCCCATTTCAAATTTTCTTCCTACACTCCTGTTAAGCATGTTATGTAATGTGCCAATAGCTTAGTAACGATTCTCCCATTACTACAGAATTTATTTCAGTAGTAAAGTTAAGACATTATTATGCCACCACCACCATGTTACTGCAGAATAGTGCTACTTGTATTTTACCTCACAACCGATGAAGCACATTGTAGTTTAGCATGCATGCTACTTTATATTAATACTAGCGGAAGTTGTTTAGGTGCATATAATATATATACTGTTGTAATGAAGGCTAAATAATAAATAATAAAAGAGATATAGAATACAATACTGAACAATGGACTTGTTCTTGGTATTTCGTTTATTATACAGCTGCAGCCACTTCTGTCTGTGCTAACTGTTTCTGCCAGTTAGCATCCATCTTCCAGTTTTCTGCCTGCTACATCCTGTGCACCTGTGCTAAATTACTGCTGGACCATTGTTATTATTTACCCACACGCATGCGTGAGAGTAGGGTTATGGCATGTATCCTCTTGTCTGTGTGCTGTCATGCTTTGATTTTGGAGATTAACCAATTAACCATTGAATTACGTATGTTAGAATGTGCAGCCTTTTTGATTTTTGCGGTGAGTTTTTGGGAAACATGAAGTAGTAAGATTCATATATTCTGATTGTCATGTTGTAATCACACATGAACAGATTTTTTATCTGAATTAGTAGTGGCGCTGCCACTAGTGGTGCGATTAGCATTCAGCCCAACCAATTGTATTAACAAGGAGGAACAAAAGATATAAAAAGTGGAATTTTCAGTATAAAAATAGGGACTTATAATTCAAGAAAAGTGCTGTATAGATTATTGTATTATGATGCAGCAGATCAAACATTCTATATTTAAAAGTTAAAAATTACTAATGCAACATATTACTCCAACCAAAACTGTATGAATTACAAGGAGAGACGTAGAGAACAGTATTACAACTTCGATAGCTTCAGGTGAGGTAGTTACACTCAGTAGCAATGTCTTCACACATTATAACCTGCTAGCTGTTTTTATATCAAGCATTACTTCCTTAAACAATAGCATTGCCTATTAGGGTTGTAGTTGCACAGTAATTTTAGCACATAATTTATTCTAGGGCAAGGCATCTCTATTTTTAACAATACAGCAAAGAGTGTACCCATACAGTCACTGTAATAACAAAAGAAACAAATTTCTTTAAGAAAAAGCAGTAAGTCTTCTGGGTCTCCTGTGAGAGTGTACTGCAGTATGAGTGGAACCTGTGGCAGAGAGACATGAGGGTGGATGAGTGTGGCCAACATAGACATGAGGAACACAAGTCAATCCTGCCTAAGTGGACTCTTTTTATTAACGTCTCCTAAATGAGTTTGTGACATTATATAGAATGGATGTGTGAGTAACACATTTAGTGTGCAAGGAATTCAGTACAGTTGAAGATCATTGCATATCATAAACGTATTCCTGCTGCTTTCAGATATGGAAATCGTGGGTATTGACAGAGACTATGTCTATGGAGTGAGCCTGACACATGGTCAAAACCCACGAAAGCATATCTGGACATATGCAGGAGCATCAGATGAAGCTACTCTCAACTATAACTTTAAATGTCCCTGTATCAACACTGTATTGACCACATCGCTAGTTCCCAGATTTGTTGTAAATGATTACTTCTGTGATACAGCTTACAGTAATTATAATTCTTATTCACTGCAATCTAGTGACCCTCTATGGGATGGGAAAGGATGTGGCCCTACTAACACCTGCTGTTCTTTCAATAATCTTCCTCTGCAAACCAGGCATTGGTATCACTCCTCTTGAAATCATTGAACTCTGTGTGCAATAATAAGTAGTTATGTGTGTTAAACCTGTATTAAAATAGTCTATAGACTTTTTAAATTTTTAGTGCATGTATTGAAATATAAAATTTTTACTAGTTTAAAAAAGTTTTAATTTAAATTAAAAAAGTTTAAGAAGCCATACCATTAAAAAAAAATTAATTAAAATTGCTTTATTATAACAATTGTCTTCTCTTGAGCTCCAAATAACTATAGTGTTTTAAAACAAGTATCAACGTATCAAAGTATGCACAGCATTAATGTGTACTATAAGTTTTTATTTTTACTGTACTTTGGAGAAGTTAGTAGAACATACCAAATAGTATGCAGTGTATTACACTGTCTGTTTAGATATACTAACATGCATCAAGAAGTTGCTAATTTGATGTATAGGTGTTTCCTATACAGTGTTGTAATTAAGAAGAATCTGAATTATCTTGTTGTATATCCGGATTTATCATTTCATTGAATAATTGGATGTAAATATTTAGTGTTGAAGCTAAACTGGAGAAGTTAGAGTCTATGTTAGATACATATCTGTATTGTTTTATATCTGGTCATAGCTGGGATTGCTGTAGCAGAGCTACTATCTCATATTGAAGAAACAGGATATATTCTACACTGCTTGACTAGCACGGCTTAGAGTGAAACTGCTGGATCACAAAGATCCCATTCTTTCATATTCCATATCTCAATGCTCATAAAGATGGTCTTGATGTGCTGCTTGCATTTCCCAGCTATGTCGACTAGGTTCTGTGTATGGCATGTTAGTGTGGGATTATACAGAAGTCTGTGAAAGAAAAATTTCAGATATGGAATTTATTGCTTTCTCTGAAACACAAGTTACTATAATATATCATGTACAATAAATACAAATTTTAAGCTGTCCGCACTATTATTTATCTGCCAATGATCATGCTTGCCTGGTGTATCACTAAAATTCTGACGGCTATCAGTCTCCATGGTAGAAATCCATTTTAACTGAGAGCCTTCACCAAAACTTTAGCGTAATCCTGTACACTGTTGTTCTACAAAGAAGCTAGCGCTATATTGTTTAAATTAAAAGTCGAATGCAAGATTGCTGTGCTCACTTTAGCAGAGCCAGTTCCTTCATAGAATTGACCCTTGCAATAACGTGATTTAAAGATACAATTTACCTGAGCAGTCAGGCCATAGAAGAACGACTGAAAATTATCTCGTGTAGTTAATGACAAATCTGTCCTCATCACGAGTTCTCAACTTTGTTGGAAATGATTACTTCTGTGATACAGCTTACAGTAATATATACACTAGTTATAGCCCATATCCCCTGCAAACTGGTGACCCTCTATGAGATGGGAGAGGGTGTGGTTATCATAATACTTGTAGTTCCTTCAACAGTCCTCCATGGTTTGTCAAAAATCTTTCCTCAACTACAACAGATAACATAGAGATGAGGATGTGTCCTGCTAGTTATGGTCTTCCTTTTGAAATTGTGGAACTATTTGTACAGTAGTATTGTATCGTATACTAAAAAGTGTGAATTTTAGATATTATTTTTGGAGTGACAATATTTTAATATTTTTAGAATGTACATTAAAAAACACAAAAAAACAACAACAACCAATAGTGGTCTGCAATTTTTTAAACTAATTTGTAGCTATCAATTGTAACTTATTTATATGATAGTTAAAGCCTATTCTGCAGACATTATGGCCCAAAATGCTCAACATGGAAGAAGGCATAGCCCTAGGAGAGGAGCATTTTGAAGTCATAGTATCCAAAGTAACTGGCTTTACTAGCCATTCTGGTGGTCAGTCTTGGCTTATAGCTGAAGGTTGCAGCTGACATTGGGGGTCATGGCAACAGACAAAACTCACCCAACTCTACTCCCATTGTTATTTCCGAAAGCTTTAATTTGTGAAGAGTAAGAAATAGTAACTGATTTATTGCTGATTGTTTAATTAGCGCTTTAAAATGGATGTGGAAAGCCACACCTCAAAAGTGAAACGACCACCAAACAAGTACATGAGGAGTTCCTACAAATTTGTTCCATGTCCTCAAGCCCTTGGATATATCAGTGGAAAAACCTTAGGATCAGGAAAATATTCCAAAGTTGAAGCTGCTTGGTCTCCTTATGAATGGGAAATGGTTAGTATTAACTAATGTACTAAATTTTATTGGCTATATTATTATTAAAAATTTTTTTTATTATTATTATTATTATTATTATTATTATTATTATTATTATTATTATTATTATTATTATTATTATTATTATTATTGTTATTATTATTATTAATTATTATTATTATTGTTGTTGTTTTCTGTTATGATTATTGCCTATAGATTGCAATCAAGATAGTAAACAAGGCTAAGGTGGATAAGGAAGAACTGGCCAAGTTTTTGTCAAGAGAGATTGCTATTCTCCAAAAAGTCTCCCACCCCCACATCGTTAAGATGTTTCAAATTGTAGAGACAGAATGCCAATGCTTCTTTATGACAGAAATTGCTGAAAATGGCAATGTTCTGGATTATCTGAACTTCAGATGTGTTCTAACTGAAGGAGAGGCTCATCATATCTTCAGCCAAATGTGTGAAGCAGTATCCTATTGCCATTCCAGCACACAGAGATATTAAGCTAGAAAATGTCTTCTTTGACAAGAACATGGACGTAAAAGTAGGAGGTAAGTTCATTTGGTTTACATTTTGTTATAAAAAATGTTATATTTTTTCTTAATATTTAAGATTTTGGATTTGCCTTGGAATGCAAGAACAAGCTGTGCTGTACTCCAGTAGGATCCTACAAGGCACCTGAAATCATGCTGTCCTTAGTAGACGAGTTTGATCCATTCAAAGCGGATTCATGGAGCATGTAAGTGTTAAATTATAAACATCAAAACTGTGTTTATTTGCTATAAATTAATTACAGGGGTGTTTGCCTGTATGCATTGGTGAATGAGTGGTATCCATTTGGAGGAGACTATGAATGCTACAATAATAGTCTAGCAGATTACCAAAACCTTCAATTAGGATACCACCACACGGAAGGTAAACAGATGTATAATACTATGGGATATTATATTTATTGTTCATTGGCATTTTAGAATTCCACAGCTTGGTGAGTTCTCTCCTAACTATCAACTTGACCTTACGACCTCTAATATCAGAGATTCGTTTCCACTCGTGGATGACAGACTGCCCTAGCATCCGACCATCGTGGTACTTGCACAATGTAAAGCCGAGACACTTGTGCACTTCTCAGTCTTCATCGTGCAAAAATGCTGTTGCTCCATATGCTCAATCATCAATAGAGGATGTCAAAGACTCTGACCTTTCATGTGGAGCTGATGCTGGAATTTCTACAGTACTTGATGATATTGCTGAGCCTGGAGAATTCACATGTGACCAAGTGAAGGAGGCAACATGTGCTGCTGCTTGTATGGTAGCAGAAGGAGCTGGAATCATACAAAAAGTTTCATTTGCCATTAAAAAAGCTACTAATGATAGATAAATCAAACATATCGAAAATACCATTCTTGAAGAATATGCAAGTAATCATACACCATCTGATACCACTTTACCAAAAGTGAAGGATTCTGTGGCAATTGAATATATTACTGATTGTGATGAATACGATAGAGTCTTGCATCTGGGAACAACCTCAGCAGAGTCAAACAACGTACCACTCTCACCCCATGCTGATGATACTGTGAAATCACGGAATATTCCCATAGAGAACACAACTATTGCTGACGCTGCCTCCACTGAGTGTGGCATTGAAGCCATTACAGAAGGAATCACTTTACAAGATAGTTTTGACTCTCAGCACCATGTCACCTCTAGCCAAGTTCCACACAAAACCCGTCACTTCAAGGCGAGGATCAGATCTGCTGGTCGCAGATTACTTTCCTTCATTCGAGGGATTAGAAGGCAAAGAGTCCATCAATAAACAATTGTTAGATTGCATAGCTATAAACATAAATAGATATAATATGACATTAAAATTTTCATGAGCATTTCAATTATTATATGAAACTTAAACATAATAAAAAAATATTAAAAATTATATTTCCACTTTGTTGGAGATTTTGGTTAGTCTGTCAATATTTAAGTTTTATTGCTTAGTGCAAAGGAAATGTTTTTAGCTATTTACAATTGAAAATACATGATTTTCAGGAAGAGGGTCTATAGAGAATACATTGCGTACTGCAGAACTGTATCATAGGGACTGCTCTAGTCAGGAATCTCTATACCACAACAAAAACAAATGTTTGAAGAAAGATGACTCTAGGTAGGTGAATCAGTGAGGATAACAAAGGAGAAGTTTCGAATAAGGTAGCAATTATAGTTTAAAAAAGAAAAGATCATAATCACTGGGAAACTGAGAAGTATAAGGAACAGACAAGCAAAATTGTGGATAAGGGGGCGGGGGCAGGGGCTTAAGGTAAGCCCACCCTCCCCTTATTTTTGGATTGAAGGTTTTATATAAAAATCACAACACAGTAATTTGAAGTAAACATCTACATAACTTCTGGACTGAATTTGACACCAGTATTATAATTGTGTGTTGAATTAATGAATTATTCATTTTTTAAAAGATGTTTCTTAGCAGTTTCCCAGCCCTCTTGAATAATCACTGAATGGTGCCAGCGAAAGACTGATGTGTTAAATGTATTATAATATGGTAGGTCAAATGTGTGACAGATTTTAACGTTCATAATCTGGTTTATGAATAGTGAGAACTTAGATACTGTCCACTGACTAACATAAAGATTCTCATCAAACTAGGTTGAATATTCATGCAGGCGGTCAGTAGCTATTATGTATCCCTTTCGTCAAACGCAATTAATACATTACCTGCACTGGTAGCTCGCATTTCTGACTCTAGAATCTATCTATTTGGTAAAATGTCGTCAATTGTTTAATTATAGCTCAAATAAATCAAGTCATGTATACTAATATGATAATTATCAACTAAACATTGACGATCAGCAGGATGAAGCTTTTCAACAAATGTTTCATGGACAAACCACACCAATTAATCATTACTGTTCATTTTAGCATGACCACACCCACACCTCACCCATATTGATTGAAATTTTATTTTTTTTATCAATTTTTGCAAAAGTAATTTAAAATTTAGTCATGAAAATTGTGTTATGACAGCATTCCTCCTGTAGCTATGTCCATTAAAAATACTATTGCGAATCCTGTCAACATTTTAAACAGAAAATAGTTATCAACCCAGACATTATCAGTCTGATCAACAATATTTCATCTGACCAACCTCACACAATCGTCCTGGTGATCTTGCCTTGTCATATTAGTGTTGTTTTGGTTAACTAAAACTAAAGCCAAAGCCCCTTAGTTTTGGGTATATAACTTTTGGAAGGAAAAGCTAAAACAACTGTAGCTAGATAGGGAACATAAAGTGAATCTTATAGAAAACAGCTAATTCAAATAAAACCAAAACTATCAGTGAAGTGGATGACAACTGAACAATCTTTCTTGTAACCTATTCACCTTCAATCATGCAATCATTAAGTGAGCATAGATATTGTAATTAACTTAATAATTCGAATTATAACAAATGTATGACTTGGTTTATGTATCTATATAATATAAACACTCTCCGAACAAAATAAGAAAACAAAAAAGCAAGCTGGAGTCATAATTAAGGTTTAAATGAATTGAATTTCCAATTTCTATGTTCATTTTTAATAAATGCAGGAAATTTCTTACATACACTATCCAAATCTACAACAAATTATCAAAACTGTAGGACAATTTCCTTCTTAGTTCCCAGGATATACAAATTACACTGTCAAAATGCAGGAAAGATTCTTCATATAATCATTACAATATACAAGAATGAGAGTATTACAAGCAAAATGTAGGAAGGATCGCTCATAGAGTATATTCAATATAAAAATAAGTGCATCAAAATGTTGGATATTTCTCTCATTGATACTCCAAATATGAAAATGATAGCAGCCATGTCTTGAAAAATACTTACCATAATTTTCATAAAGTAAAAAGGGTTCTGCAAATGCCGACCATTTACCTCAATAAGATACCAAACTTAATGATAAAGTGAAAGAAATTATGATGAAGACAAAATACGTAAAGGAGTGTATTAAAATGTATGGAGTATCTCTGTCTGCTATTTGTTTGCAAGAAACCCACACATATTATGGTCACCATAAAACTTCTCATATTGGTTGTAGGAAATTTTCCTGCACCATGAAAGTTTGATGAAATATGTTCCTTTAGCATAAAATTTCCTCTACATATTTTGCAAGAAAGATACGTACACTTAGTGCACCAGAAAATTTCCTGCATTATTTTTTGCATGAAATTTTCCTGCATTTAATTTGCCAGAAAATTTCCCGCTTTATCTTTTTGCAGGAAATTTTCCTGCACTTATTTTGCCAGAAAATTTCTTGCTTTTGTTTGCTAGAAATAAGCCATGGAAACACTTGAAGTGAGACAGCTTGAAAGAATAGTTTCCTTGGACAGCTTTTCGAAGGGTTCCTCCAATCATCAAATCTTTCTTTTTGGCCTTTTAACTTTCCCAACTCATATCTCCTTAAAACATCCTGCATTTTTATGAATAGACTGCAGCAGGCTGTATAGTGTCATCTGTATGGCCTGTTCTATAATTGTTTGATTCTGTTAAATACAGCATATAATTAAACCTAGATAGCAAAAAAAATTACCTTACAATTTGGGAAGTTGTCAATAAAGCCAAACATTCTTACTGAAATGCAATATATTTTTTGAGTGATATCTCTCCCTGGATAAGTCAGTTTTACCGTCATCTGTCCATAGCAAAATGCACGAAATATAACTTTCAACAACATGCCGCCAGTTCTGCAAATCCAGTGGAACGTTGAATACTGTTGAATTTGTTGTGCTGCTTTGCCAACATCATGGCCGCCATCCTTGGAATGTCATTTCCATATATTGCACATTTCCTACTGGCTATGTTGCGCGTTCCGATAGTATTAATATTCCTTATGGCATGCCAACGCTGTACTCCTCCAATTACCTATTATGTTTATAATGTATACTTAACTTTAATAGCTTACTGAACGACTTTACCTCATAAGTATAATTATGTCCATTTACAGCCCTGAATTCATTGGCACTGCAGGATGCAATCACAAGTAAGTCAGTCAGACTTCGTGGTCAGTCTCCTCTTCTTTTAACATTTTCACTAAATATTGTACAAACCATTCCTTTACCTCCCTGACTTGGTAGTAATCAAAAGGCTCCTTCAGCTAATCGAGAAAAAAAATCGTACACACCTGCGATAAACAACAATCTGGCTACATGGTATTTCAGGGTAATAATAACGTCATGTAATTAGACATAAATGCTTTGTTGTCGTGACAACTACTTTACACAAAATGTTAAAATGTTATTCAACAGTTCATAATATTATCCCACAATCTCCTATAACAAACACACCATAACTATAAACTGAAATAAGATCAATCTTTGAAGGAACTTTCTCCCAGAGAATATAGTTGTGTAGGTACGGTGGGGATTCAGGGGGGTTCTGTGAACCACCTTTTCAAAGTAATGATATACACACGAGTTTCAATATGTAGAAATTGAAGCCAGTCACATATTCTAAATAAGTTCAAGGGCATAATTAATTATATCCATGAGTGTTAGTACACAGTAATTAAAACAAGTCACATTTAATTTACAAGTCTTGGAAAATTGAAGAAGCATAAAGGTCATTGCCCTAATAAAAGCAACAACCTTGAATATTTGTGTATAAATATATATGACTGACTGGCCTCATAATCTTCTTAGAGTAGCGAAAGTTATTTAGCAACCATCAGATTGATCAAAACATTGAATTAAAATGGACCTCAGTATTTGGTAGCTGATATAATAGCTTAGATTGTACATAATATTCGATCGGGGCAGTAGTGCTTCATAAAGATTGACAAATTGTTATAGCTACATATCATCTCAGCTTGAGAAATTACACCAATTAAAAAGGTTACGGCTCACTGTAGAGATATATTATTATACTGATGGAAATATCCTTTCTACATTTCAGCACAGAAGTACACATGCATACGCACTATATACTGCATGCATCATACGAACACATTTATATACATCTCCAGGTAGAACCACTACACTGGGACATGGGCTGAAAATTTCAAGAGGTTACAACATAAAAAAATAATGATAATAAACAAACTAGTAACACATGCAAAGAATTTTTAATTGTAAAGCCTAATGACTGTTAGTTAATTAATTACCTGTGGCTAACATTCCATACCCAGCCAACCAGCTGTTCTAGCTTGCCCTCTATTTACTCATTCAATTCCAAACACCCACCAAGTGACTTCACTCTTTTGCTGAGACCACCCATACTCTCTCTATAAGCACACATTTGTAATTTAAGTTATTGTTGTCAGCCTCATTGTGTGGTAAGAAGTTGAGACATCAGTTGTTGTATGTCATTTATTTACTTTTTTTCATTTGACTACTACTTACTACTTTTGCCTTAATTATCAAGTTTGGCTTAAAGCTTTCCAATTGATTGAGTAATATAAAACTCTGTAGTCCTGGCAAATCTTGGAAAAAGAATAATATGATATTATTTTTAATGAGTGCATCTCAGTCCAACCAGCTGCCAGGCACACATGAACTTTGTGGCTATTGTGGTTTATGAATTGGGTAAGCAACTTGTGGCTTGATAGCAAACCCTGGCAAAAAAAAAAGTTTTTTCTCTTCCTTTTCTCCATTAGGCTTCTCTGACTGGTAGCTTAGGCCTGGCACCAATCAGCAAAGACCTCTGATTTCATTAATAATAGTTGTGATGCAGGACAATTAGGAAACATCACAGAGAAATAGTTGCCATAAGTACCCAGTGACTATAGTTCAAACCCATGAAACCTCAATTATCTGTGTCAATAGGAAGGTAACCCACAAAGAGTAGTAGTTGGTACCAAAGAGTCAAAAGAATCTTTCTTATGCTTAGTATCGCAGTATAAGACACAAACTGTTTACAAATTACTCCTCCCACTACACTGATTATTTCCTCCTTTCACAAATCTCCTCCAGCATGATCAAATTTCAGTCGGCTCAACATGTACATAGTGTGGTATATATGTGTGTGTGTATGTGTATAAGAATGGGTATAACATGTGTGCATGAATGTATATGTCAGTCTCCCAGAAACCAGTGTGGGAGATTAGAGTTCCCAGGAGCTTCTTGACCTTCTGGCTAAGGAAGGCTAGAATAAGTTCCCCAGAAGAGAGATGAATCAGTTCTAGGCAGGTCGCTGCCACCAGGAGTTAAGCTTCCCTGAGCCCGAGAGAGGTTAATTCTTGGTTCAGTTAGTGTCATAAGGTTAATATGAGATGCAGCAAGAACTCCCAGAATGATACATAGCCAGCCAATATATAGAAAACCAGCTATCACAAAAAAATAAGGATGCATGAGAAAACGAAACATGAATAAACTAGATAATTAAATAATTACAGAGGAAGGACATGGGAAGTACATCAGAGTCAATGTATGGGTGGAACTTAAACAGTTAATTAATGTTGGTGTCCATTACACCACATCTCCCCCCCCTTCAGGAAGAAGCTTGAGACCATCCTTGCCTAGAGAGCGCATCTGGAATGAGGTTGTCTGCTCCAGGTCTGTATTCAATTGAGAAATCAAAGTCTTGCAGTTGCAGTCTCCATCTCCACAGACGGTTGTTGAGGGTTGTCGAGGAGAATAATGACGTCAGTGCCTTGTGGTCAGTCTTCACTGAAAAATGGCGTCCATAGAGGTAGAATGCAAAGTGCTTTACTGAGTTAAGCACGGCCAGTGCTTCCAGTTCAGTGGCGCTGTACCTGGTCTCTCTATCAAGTAACTGCCTTGAATAATAGGATACCGGAATTTCCTCATCAGACCTGCAGACACACAACACTCCACCAATCCCATAAGAAGATGCATCACAACACAATACATAGATATCATTGGATGATGGAATGCACAACTCTGTATGATTACAAATAGCAGAAATAATAGAATTAAATGAGCCAGTCATAGTCGTGGTCCACACAAGAATGTCAGGTGAGGTTTTAGTCAGACACAAATTTAGTGGAGCACACAAATCAGAAAAGGATGGAATAAATTTTCGAAAATAACCACACAAACCAACAAAACTTCGAAGTTGTTTCTTTGTTCGTGGCTGCTTGTAGTGACGAAATTGTTCGATCCGAGCTTCAGGAATAGACAGTGATCCTGTTCCAACGATGTAACCCAGAAATTCAAACTTTGTGCAAGCCCAACGACATTTAGAAGGTTTAATGGTGAGACCAAATAACTTAATACGATCAAACACAAGTTGTAAGTGGTTTAAGTGGTCATCAAAGGAATTTGAGAATACAACTACATCATCTATGTAAGCAAGAGCGAACCTCTCCAGATTTTGCAAGCAACGTTGCATAAGCAGCTGAAAGACACTAGGTGCATTTCTCAACCCAAACGGCATTCTCCTGTACCTGAATTTTCCAAATTTACAAGAGAATGTGGTCAGATCACGGCTGGCTTCTTCAACTGGGACCTGGTGGAAGCCCTTTGCCAAGTCTAGCTTAGACATGACCTTTGCATTTCCAAGACTTGATATGATTTCCTCCGTTGAAGGCATATAGAATGGCATAGGAATTGTCACAGAGTTTAACTTGCGATAGTCGACAACTATCCGGATAGATCCATCTTTTTTTTTCACTGGAATAGGGGGAGAGGACCACTCACTCTGGCTGGGCTCAATAATACCAGCAGACAAGAGTGAATCAAGCTCTTCCTTGAACTTACCCTGGACACTAACAGGAATGGTGTAGGAAGGTGACCAAACCGGGACATTGCTAGTGGTGTGAATAGACATTGTGGTATTATCGGTTTTCCCTGGAATGTCAGTGAGGCAGGATGCATTATGGGAATAGACCTTTTCTATCAATGACTTCTGATCAGGAGAGAGATTCTCACCCATAAAGTGATCAGGGATAACATACTCAGGGTCATACTCAGCACACTCCTCTGAAACAGTCAGAACCTTGTGACAGTGACTATCAGGCTCATCAGTGTATGGCTTGAGCTGATTAATATGTATGACTTTGTAATGAGTCTTAGTGCCATCCTTCCAAGAAACTTTATAAGTCACAGGGGTGACCTGGCTAACTACCTTGTATGGACCTTCCCATGAAGTAGCAAAGGCTTTGCCAAGACCAGGAGTTTTCCAAAGGACTAGCGAACCGTCAGCAAAAGTTCTAAGGGTACCACCATCTCTTTTTTCACGTTCTCTCAATCTAGCTTCATTCATACGCACACTCATGGACTGCAATACGGTATTCAAATTATTTTGCAAGTCTGACATGTATTGTGTAACATTAACAGGCTGCTTGCCAGGGTCAGTCCAAAACGATTTCAGAGTGGCAAGAATATGAGGGGTCTCTAGCCCATAGTGGAGCTCAAATGGGGTATACCCAGAAATTCTATGAGGCATGTTCCTTAAATAAAATATAGCCAGGTCAAGTACATCAGGCCAATTACGTTCATTATCGATGCATTTTCTGATCACAGATTTGAGAGTTGAGTGAAATCTCTCAAGCTGACCGTTTGACTCGGGATGGTATGGTGAGGTGCGTATTCTATTAATAGCAAACTTATCAGTCACATGCTTCACAACCCGACTCATAAAGTTAGAACCTTGGTCGGTTAAAATTTGGTTAGGAATACCAACATCACGAATTATTTTGAGGAAATTAGTAGCTGTTTCCTCAGCTGTGAAACCTTTCATAGGAAATGCAAACATGAAGTGAGTGGCCAGATCCATGGCAGTCAAGATATAAGAGTAACCTTCTTTGGACCTAGGGAGCTTCCCAACCACATCTAGAGCTATTTTCTCGCACCTTTCAGTGATTACATCTACTTCCATTAAAGGTGCTTTAGCAGGTTTAGACTTAGAATTTCTCTGACAGATATCACAAGCTTGTACGTATGCCCTAACATCAGATGCAAGACCAGGCCAAGTGAAACACCGATTTATTATTGATCTGGTATTAGCTATGCCAAAATGGCCAGAGTGGTCATGTGCCAGAGCTAACACTTTGGGTCTGAGTGATTGGGGAAGAACAATAACATCTCTAGTAGTGCCATGGTCTGTACACGTTCCCATTAAAACCTCATTAACAAATCTATAACCCTTTTCTTTATCTTTAGCAAACCGTCTGAGATCAGTTAGGGAAGTATCTGAGGCTTGTAGCTTACACAGACCAGATCTACCTATACCATTTAACTGAACTAATGGCACATCACACAGGATCTTAGCAGATACACTGTCAAGTGGGCTAGGACATGCATCTTCAAAGTTATCAGAGTCAGTATTCTCAACAGAATGAGGAGCCAACACTGGTCCTGTGGAAAGAAAGTCAACCCCAACAGACACATCATCATCAGACAATTGTGGTGAGTCAGTGTGAGTGTCATGGTCAATAGCTGGAGGAGAATTATCTGGCAAAGGGTCAATAACTGAAATATCAGTAGGCTGTGCACCATCAAGTATTTGCTGGTGTTCTCTCTCTGCTTCAGAAGACTTCTGATGCCTGGCTTGTGCTCTAGTTATCTTAACTGAGGAACAGGGTTTGTGAATAGCTAACAGAAGGAAATGACAGAAATCATCCTTAGGCAAATCACTACCCAAAAGAACTGAGTGGTTGTCTAAATCATGAGAGACACCAAACCTAACCCGTCTTCTAGTTCCCTGGATATCAATATCCACTTCAACTAAGGGAAGGACTTGACGCAATTTAAAAACACAAGAGACGGAAGTGGTTCCTGGAACTCTGTCTTTATCACATACAAGATCAGGTGAAATGAGGGACACTTGGGCGCCAGAATCTAACTCAAAAGTGGCTAATTTATCATTGACCTTGCCTTCCAACAAAGTATTAAATTTGTTGGGTACCCCATTGGTGCGATTAACCACTGAGGAGGTTACAGCATCATCCTCTGAGTCACTGTGAACGAGTTTATTCAGTCCACTCACTTTCTGTTGTGCGTTATTTGCTGGTTTATCGGACAGTTCTCTAGCTTTCTTTCTCTGCAGAGTTCTACAAGTTTCAAGAGTATGACCACGATGCTTGCAATAATTACAGTAAGCATTCTCAGCTGGTTTAGCAACAGAGTCAGCTGATGTAGTGGCTTTATTGTCAGGTTCAACTGAAGAGGATTGTTTTGAGTTGTAAGTACGGTTAGAGCTAAATTTGTTATATTTATAGTCATTCTTAGACCTGTTCAGTTTGAATGCTGGAGACTGAGTGTAAGTTTCAAAAACTTTCATTCGCTCGGACCAAGATAGGGGATTCGAAACTGAAATGTGAGCTCTTCCATCTAAATTGAGAGTAGCAACAGCAGTAAATGAAGCTAGAACATCTGAAAATAGGTGTAAAGCTTGGTCAATACCAATAGGCCCTGTCAAAGAGGAAATAGAGGGACAGTGTTTTACTAGCTCATAGAACCTAAAAGAGCATTCTGAATGCCAAGAGGAATCTGGGATGCTGTAGCCAACTATGGGTTTAACAAAGTCAAGTAGGTCTTCACTGGAATAACCACAAGACTTTAAAATGACTGACTTTAAACCATGATAGTCTTTAGAGAATGACCCAGCATGACGGAAATAGTACTCAAGTGTTTTCCCAGTAAGTATTTGCTGTAACCCATGCACCCACATTTCTACAGGAACAGACTGTTCAATAAACGTACGTTCAATCCTTGAGAAGCAGGCATACGCAGTCTCGGAAGACATCATTTTGGGAATGCGAGAGATTTCTTTAGCTGCTTGCTCCCGCTCGCGACGAACCTTGTCTTCGATGTTCCTGATTGTGTTAGCTTTTTGCAAGGTGGTTTCTTTGTCTGCTAGTTCCTTTTGGAGAGTTGCTTTCCTGTCTTCTTTAGCCTTGAGAATTTCCAACTGTTTGGCCTGGAAACGGTCTTGGCGATCTAGGTCCTCCTTTCTCTGTAGTTCTAAATACTGCAGCAGTAGCATTATGTCGCTTGAGGAAGTAGGAGCATCTTTTGAACCCGAAAGAGCCTCACCAATTACTGGCATAGGTAGTGGTCTAGATACACCCACTGAAGGTTCATGACTATCAGTCATTGTAAGTACCTCGGCAGTAGGCTCGCGATCATCCGTCGGCTGGAGTGATGCCGCTTCGATGGAAGAGTTGCGTTTATTCGCTTGACCGCGAGTAGTCATCGAGTGAAGCGGACGGTGAGAAGCATCCATTGCAGAAGTTGGAGGATCCCCAGGGGAGGTGGACATAATGGCATACAAAGCAAAAAGAGACAATGACACAACAATTACACAGGAAAAAAATGTACAACAGCGTTCTAGACAATGATTAAATTGCTAGAAAATACAAGAAAGAAATAATTGACTAAAACAATAACAATTCTTAGCATGTACAAATAAACAAGTAAAGGATATGAAATTTAGCTGATATGGTAGAAGTGGAGAGAGGTTGACAAGACGGCTGATGAAGAAGGAAGGTTCCAGAGTTACCGCTGCCACCACGTGTGGGAGATTAGAGTTCCCAGGAGCTTCTTGACCTTCTGGCTAAGGAAGGCTAGAATAAGTTCCCCAGAAGAGAGATGAATCAGTTCTAGGCAGGTCGCTGCCACCAGGAGTTAAGCTTCCCTGAGCCCGAGAGAGGTTAATTCTTGGTTCAGTTAGTGTCATAAGGTTAATATGAGATGCAGCAAAAACTCCCAGAATGATACATAGCCAGCCAATATATAGAAAACCAGCTATCACAAAAAAATAAGGATGCATGAGAAAACGAAACATGAATAAACTAGATAATTAAATAATTACAGAGGAAGGACATGGGAAGTACATCAGAGTCAATGTATGGGTGGAACTTAAACAGTTAATTAATGTTGGTGTCCATTACACCACAACCAGCCCGTGTATCTAGAGGGTATCCAGCCCAGCAAAAAGGCAAGCAGTAGAAGTTAATGCTATGAGCACCAAAATAATAATTAAGTCCTAATTAATAAATGTGGTTTACTTGCATGGGGACACTACTTTAGCACAAATACACACCATGTAACTATTCATTGTACACTATCCCAAGCACGTGCAACCCAAACAAACATACATACACAATAGACCCACAATGGCTATAAACAAATTAGTATCATTAGGTTGTGAGCATAAAGCTTATATCAATTATAATAGTAAGATCAAAAAGAAAGCTTCCATCATTGGTTAAGTTTCCTTGATTTAGCGCTACTCAATTCCAGTCAGGTGTTTCTTGGATCAAACAGCAATTGAATCTTGGCAAGTTATCTGTCAATGCATGGTAAGGTCAAGATCCAAGATATAACAATAGAAAAAAATTATTTCCCAATTGCTTTGCATATGCATTCCCATTCTACTAAGAAATACACTTAATATACATATATTCCCTACTATCCTGACAACAATCTAAATAGCTACTATACATGCTTATCAATGATACCACAAAAACGAAGCAATAATCATAAATAAATAAAAGAACACATGATATCTCACCTATTTGATATGGAATTTTTTCTTCTAGATCACGTTTTTGCTCTTTATACCCTTTCTTGGTCATCTTAGCATTAGGTGGATCAATAGCTTCAGCAGTACTTCTGCATCTCTTCCTTCCTTGTGAAGAGGCTGGATCGTTAGACAAAATTGATATGTCTCCATCTGTGGCTTCATTGTCTTTGAAGATAGACTGGCACAAAAGGTCATCACATCAGAAAGATAAGGAGCCATTTCCGCACAGAAATCATTAGCATCCTTTGTAAAGTTGGCAAGTCGGCAATTAAAACTATATTTATTGCTCCCATCTTTGTCATGACCTTTACACTGAGGAAACGAATTATCAAACAAAATGTTGATGGTAGCTTGCTAGAAACACACAGGCATTATGCTAGCTAGTTTATTCTTTGTCACAACACAAAAACTCCAAATGGTAGTATTATAGCAATGACTATTAAAATACTCACGTTTATGACATCTGTACTCCTAACAGATGCATGTACAACAGGTCCACTGGAAACACCACTGGTTAACTTCATTCGACTTCCTTTTTTCCAAAGAAAAACTTGCTTGTCTTGTGTGAAGAAAGTCAAATGCCAAGGTTTTGAAGAAACATTTACACATTCTAAGCTGCAATGTTCATTGCCTGAATTGAAGCCATTTTACTGAACACTGAATTCTATTGGCTACAGGCTATAAAAAAACCACATGGTGTTAATTACTTCCTGAGCTTCCAGCAAGCTCATTGGACAAATGGCAAAATTCAAATTCTTGAATCAAAATGGAAGCTTATTGTTTAGTTCTGATTGCAGCAATGGTTCTTCAGCTTGTGGCCTGGAGATGCTTCCCTTATTGACTAACCCCACAAGGAACAGAACAAGAGGTAATATGTTTTAGTTGTATTGGTACAGATAGCTAGCTAGTTTTGTAATCTATGGTGTTATTATTTTTTAGCTATGAGTTTGTGTAACTTCTGAATATTGCATAGTAGCCCAAATCTTGTGCTATCATCAGTATGTAGCTAAAGGGCTTTACAATAATTTCACGCATTTTTTAAAAACAAAAATACCCCACATTGTCAACAACCCCAAGGTGATGGCTGGTGCTTACAGGCTGGAAACACATATCACTGGAGTTAAAGTTCATGGCCGATTCACTATGATGTTCATAGACAGTGGGCAATTTAACCATGACTCCAATCTGACTGTGGAAGTTTTATTACGAGTATTTTATCAGTTGAAGGTAAGAATTCTATCAACATGATGTAAAGTGATTCATAGTGATGTAAAAATAGAAGCTGCAGGATGGATTACCAGAAATGCTGTATATTCAGATGGATAATACTTGTCATGACAGTAAGAACAAGTTTACACTCACACATGCGGCTATATTGGTTGAATTGGGAGTGTTCAGAAAAAGGTATTTAGGATTTGATTTGACTGATCCCAGGTTGATATAGATATTTATGTGTGTAGGTGAAGTTTGGATTCCTACCAGTTGGACATACTCATGAGGATATAGACCAAACATTTTCATGCATATCTCGAACACTGCAACATCGCAATGCACTGACTATTCCAGGTCACCTAACCTAGCATAGTTATAAGCTACATGAAACTGTACACTTTTCCTTGTTTTGTTTCTTCCATATCTTTGTCAAAGTATAGAAGTTTCTTTCTCACCACCTCCTACAAGTGGTGATTTTGGATTCTGTAACTGATGTCAAGGATTGGATGTCAGATCAAACTCCTCTACTCCATGACCATCAGCAATTCAAGTTTCAACGTAATGAATCAGGAGATGTGTCATGTTTTATAAAGAATGGAGTACCGGCCCATTCTGATTGCCTCAAAGTGGGCTTGCTTTTCTTCCCAATGGCAACACTTTTCCCAGCAAGTTGCCGTTGATGGTGGCACCCTAATATATCCTGACAATTTGAAATTATTGGAAAATACTTTGAAATGGATTAAAGATATTTAAGTAAAGCAACTGTCAATACCTCTACCTGGTGGACTAGCTGGCTTGAATATGCTCATCAGCTCAGTCAGAAGACAAAATCTCAACCAATAAAAGGTGAAAGTGCTTGAATCATTTAAGATTAAAATTACAAGATTACATATAAATTTATATTTGTAGGTATCAACTATTAAGAACAGCTAATTGATGGAGTAGAGAGCTCAAAACAGATTCTAGTTTTCATCGACACAGCCTCAACTGCAGAAATACATTTGAAAAATTGCTGGAAATATTCGTCCATTTCCAAAATGCAGGAAACATTTCTGCATTTTTAAAATGTAGGAACAATTCAGCTTCTGACAACTGCAGTAACTTATTTGAAAATGCTGGAAATATTCCTCCATTTCCAAAATGTAGGAAACATTTCTGCATTTTTAAAATGTAGGAACAATTCAGCTTTTAACAACTGCAGAAACTTACTTGAAAACTGGAAATATTCCTCCATTTCCAAAATGTAGGAAACATTTCTGCATTTTTAAAATGTAGGAACAATTCAGCTTTTAACAACTGCAGAAACTTACTTGAAAACTGGAAATATTCCTGCATCCAAAATGTAGGAAACATTCCTGCATTTGCAGGAACAATTCAGCTTTTGGCAACTGCAGAAACACATTTGAATGATGCTAAAAATATTCCTGCATTTCCAAAATGTAGGAAACATTGCTGCATTTTTAAAATGCAGGAACAATTCAGCTTTTGACAACTGCAGAAACTTACTTGAAATGCTGGAAATATTCCTGCATCCAAAATGTAGGAAACATTTCTGCATTTTTAAAATGCAGGAACAATTCAGCTTTTGGCAACGGCAGAAACTTACTTGAAAATGCTGGAAATATTCCTGCATCCAAAATGTAGGAAACATTTCTGCATTTTAAAAATGCAGGAACAATTCAGCTTTTGGCAACTGCAGAAACACATTGGAAAATAGTAGGAAATATTCCTGCATTTCCAAAATGTAGGAAACATTTTACATATTTAAAATGTAGGAACAATTCAAGCTTTTGACAACTGCAGAAACACATTTGAAAAATGTTGGAAATATTCCTGCATTTCCAAAACGTAGGAAACATTGCTGCATTTTTAAAATGTAGGAACAGTTCAAGCTTTTGACAGCTGAACAAACACATTTGAAAATGCTGGAAATATTCCTGCATCCAAAATGTAGGAAACATTTCTGCATTTTTAAAATATAGGAACAATTCAGCTTTTGACAACTGCAGAAAGACATTAGAAAAATGTAGGAAATATTCCTGCATTTCCAAAATGTAGGAAACATTTCTACATTTTTTTAAAATGTAGGAACAATTCAGCTTTTGACAACTGCAGAAACACATTTGAATGCTGGAAATATTCCTGCATTTCCAAAATGTAGGAAACATTGCTACATTTTTAAAATGTAGGAACAATTCAAGCTTTTGACAACTTCAGAAACACATTTGAAAAATGCTGGAAATATTCCTGCATCCAAAATGTAGGAAACATTTCTGCATTTTTAAAATGTAGGAGCAATTCAGCTTTTGACAACTGCAGAAAGACATTAGAAAAATGTAGGAAATATTCCTGCATTTCCAAAATGTAGGGATCATTTCTACATTTTTAATATGTAGGAACAATTCAGCTTTTGACAACTGCAGAAACACATTTGAATAATGCTGGAAATATTCCTGCATTTCCAAAATGTAGGAAACATTTCTGCATTTTTAAAATGCAGGAACAATTCAGCTTTTGGCAACTGCAGAAACACATTGGAAAAATGTAGGAAATATTCCTGCATCCAAAATGTAGGAAACATTTCTACATTTTTTTAAAATGTAGGAACAATTCAGCTTTTGACAACTGCAGAAATACATTTGAAAAATGTAGGAAATATTCCTGCATTTCCAAAATGTAGGAAACATTTCTACATTTTTAAAATGTAGAAACAATTCAGCTTTTGACAACTGCAAAACACAGTTGAAACTGCTGGAAATATTTCTACATTTAGCATCTTTTTTTCTTTTCTTATTTACTTCGGAGGATGTTTATACCTAAGATTTCATAGAAACAGGTTAAATTTGAAGTCATTTGGGATTAATGTAAGTGTATAAATTTCTTTATTTAGTGAGTATCATTATTAAGAAGCACCACAAGTTAACCAAAACTAAATCTATAATATTGAAGAAGAGATATTGTCAAGTAGCTAACTAAGTCAAAACTAAGTCATCAAGATCTTTTTATCAATATGAATAACTAAGAATAGTAATTTCTTAATCAATACACCACTGTGCCACATCCTGTGGCTGACCTGCGGTGCATTTTTAAAGTGAGATTGAGAAGCATATAAGAATATGCTAATTTATTAAGTTGTTTGGAATAAAGTACTATATTTTTTAATAGTTTATACATTGTTTACTTAACATCAATTTATATGATCACTTCTAATTGCATGATTGGATGTGAATTGGTTACATTGAAAAATGCTTAGTTTTATATTTTTGTTCATTCACTCTAGCTATTAAGTTTTAGTTTCATCAAATTTGCTGTCTTCTCAAATATTTTGTTATAAATTTCAATTTCCTTACAGCTTAGTTTAATTATTCTCCAAATTTAAAATACCTCAAGTTTTGGTTTTAGAGAATGCATAAACACAATGGTTCTTAAAATGGGTGAATGTGATGAGAAACTGACAAAAGCTAACCCATAGAGAAAGTCACCTGATACCAGCTAAAACATGTTTCAGTACTGTGCCTCTAGCTTTGAATATTGACAATCTTGTCCAAGGATACGATTGTCGATCCATGGTATCCTAAGATCAAAATGCGAGCTACCAGTGCCAGTGCTGAATCCTCTGTGTTCATCCATAACCATAACTTACCATTTTCTAGGAGACATAGTTAACAAATCTGTCGCAAAATGAACAATTCAAGTGGTGAGAATACACTTACCAGGATGAACTACCACTTATTAAATAAATTGAATGTTTGATTCACTGTTTTTTCTGAGAGAAATCATGTGTGTAGTTGTGTGTAGTGTAGTGTGGATGATGCATGAATCATTATGGTTTATTCAGTGTCTTAGTGTATTCAGAGTGTTTGTAACAGGGCTGTGTGGTTAAAAGGCTCCTCCTGCCTTGACATATATTTGTAGTCATCTGTTAGAGCTTTTAATTTTTGTGTTTTCCAGTTATATACCATAGCCCCTTACTCTCCCTTCAATTAGAACTTTTAATGCAATCTGAGAAGGGAGTTGGGTAGCTATCTACATAAAGATTCTGGTGGTGGTAATCAACCAGGACCAGGCCCAAGTGCAATCGCTCCCTGGCCCTAATAATCCCCACACAACAGTCTAATCTATACTATCAAATTCTCAGTGTAACAGCTTCTTTTTAATTTAATAGGCCTGTGACTTTTGGTTAGCCTGTTAATATTCTCTCTGTGTAGAGCTTTTTTTTTTTAATGATGTAGTGAGTTTTTGCCCATAAAAGTAAGATTGAATATGGTGATAGATCCCTCCTCAATGTCGTTGTCTATTTATTATCACCCCTCACCCCTCCCCCATGCACTTCTGTCGAACTAGTTTCAACATACTCTTATTATCTGGCTATACACCATGAACCTACAAAAACTATACTACACTGTTTTCCACATTGTTTACTTGTTATTCTTCAGATGGAATTATTGACACTTTACCAGCATCATATCATTGTTATTGTTGCCTGTACTAGATAACACTATCTCTAGGATGCACACCATTATACAAACAGGATTGAAGCTTTTATGTTCAGTAAGAAGGTTGGTTCAGCAGCATAGGCAGGATTATTTATAGGAGTTTACTTGGTGGCCACATCTAAACTATACCCAGATCACACCTATTTTATAATGAATTGTCTCTATCACAGTCCTCTTTTTTATTCAACAATGTTGATGTTTCTGCCACTTCGGATTTATTTTAGGATAGCTGCATTCATTTCATGTCATATCAGTATTAATCATTATGGTTTTATGACAGAGCTAGCAGGTTAGATTGCGACATGACAAATGAACTATATTAATAATTTGATTTTATTTCAGTAAAAAGAGACCACCATGAATTACATTCACCCATGGTTTACAATGATCTGCGAATATTATTAATTTCACAGGGGGGTTACCGGTAGTCCTCTAAACACCCCCTCTTCCCTACCATCTCCTGGAGTTTCCATATCCAATGTCAACTTAAGTTCAGGATGAGGCAAGACCTCAAACAGAGTTTAAATGCTTTTAAAGAAAGCTGTATAAGCAAAACATATGGCTGATGCCTTTAGGGTATAAACTGAATACTGTTACTGTGCCCAAGGAGAGGTTGAAGAGAGATGTGGTATAAATGTTGGCATAACTATGAAATGAATTAAATTTCAGGATACTAAGATTATAATGGGTGAGTATATACATCAGATTAGAGTTACACTCAAGTACTAATATGTGAGACAATATTATATGTGTGGTGGTTTGATGAAGCACATATTATCTCTGATTCCCTCAGCAGTCTATTATTCCATAAACAAACACAAGGGCACAAAATATACCATCAGACAATTTCGAGTAGCATAGTATTCAAAAGTGTCTGTCCATCTTTTTATAAAAAATTATTATCGAGTTTGTTATCATTGATAAAAAAATAAATGATAAAATAAATGACACCACTACCAATGTTAAGCCAGTGGCAGGGTAAGTGTTTTATACATTGAAATGAGTACAACATTTAATCCTGTTTACTGTAGTGGATTTATTTCTGAGTGATCGAAGACATTATTTGATTCTAATACACTCAATTATTTTTTAGCAACACAATGAATTAGAATTTGAAGTGATTGACCTTTTGACAAGCATATGATCTTCATATTGGAAACTTTATAATAGTGGATTATGCAATTTCAAACCTTATTTGAACAGTTTTCATGACAGGATGCCACACACTCTAATCATGCCCAAACCACACCCATATTCGTAGTCAAATGGTCATTTCTATGTTACTACTCTCTTGTTGTTAATTTGTATAGAGCATTGCAAATGTTTTACCAAATCATTACATGCAATGGGATAGTGACTTTAGAGAATTGGCAGATGTGTATAAGTGTTGATCATGTTAAACTATATAGCCAGTTGCTTACTCCTCTAGTATGTCTGCATGGGCCTACTTTGTTGTGTCTGGACTGGTGTAAGCGTATTTGGTGTGTATGTGTGTAACTTTATTTCAGCAAATTGGTATACTATGATGAATAAGATAATAATAATGAAACTAATCTCAGTGGAAGAAAGCCAGTGCTATAAAGAATTGGTTAACTGGGCACACATTTAGTTAGCAGTCACAAGTAGCTCTATACTCAAGATCAGCAGCTAATTTTCTTATCATAGGCCCCAACTATTCTTGAATCCGAAGAACAGACCTTAATCTTTAAAATGTATTGTTCGTCCTTAATTGGTCCATTGTTTGTCCTTGAAAAATCTTGCCATACATATTCACATGTAATTTCATTTGAATTAAACCTCTGCCTTGTAAATAATTACTCTGCTCTACTCACTTATTCACCAACTGTGAAAAATGCTGTCATTAATCAATTTTCATTGATGAATGACCCAATATGTCCAACAGATCAACTGTACTTCATAAAATTTCAATTATTATATGTGTTGTTCTGTTATAGCTTTGTTAGGAAAGTGATGATTAATGGATGTGATCTGTTCTTGAAGCATTGATTGACAAGTTGGAGCCTATGGGGGATGAATGTGCTTAAAGAATTTTGAAGACAGAGACTCATAAAGCCAAAGGTGTAATTAGAGGAGTAAAGAGCAACTGTGCTTATGTGAGGTTTCAGTAGTCCTCCACGCCCAAGAGTATATGTCTTACATACTGTATTAATAACGCCATCCCTAACTTTTACAACAACATTTTATGGGAGTTCAAAGAGCAGGTTCCACACTATTATTATTATTATTTTTTTACAATGAACAGGTGCAATTGCATCTACTATAAGGTATTCAGTGTGTATGTTTGAATAAACTAGCGTAACTTCTGTGAGTATGATAGACTTTAATGGTAGTAATCTAAACCTTTACAGTTATGAGCAGTAACAAACATGTTTTTGCGAGTATGATGGACTTTATTGGCACCAAATGTGGACATAATTGTGACATGTGTGAAGCTCACTACACTTGTAATAACTGAGCGTACATTTCTGAGTAAAGCAGATTTAAAAGGCTATCACTTTGTCTTATTTCCACACGTGCAAGTTTCTGATGTTCGCTCATCAAGTGCATATTTACATTATTAGTGAGGTACTTTGTGAAAATTTCAAAAGAGCCATCAGGACAAAACATAATAGTATAATTTGGGGTCCAATCGTCTAGTCTAGAGTTAATATTACAAATGCAAGCAGCTTAGTAGGTACAATTATTACACAGGAGCTCACTGTATAAATTAAAATTTAGCCGGAACTGCACACTATATTGTGTAGTGTAATCTTAATTTCAGTGATTTCATTTTGAAGTCCAGCTTACAATGCTGACTAGGATGTGTTTTTAGGTAACATTATTAAGTGAAACATAATCATTGCGTCCATTTTTCTATTATAATGTCTCAAATAGGTAGAAATTTCATAGTTAAGTTATTGAAGTAGTAAGAGTCACTAGAACTTATAATTATACTTGTATATAATATTAATTGTGAAAAATATTTTTCGATCTTAATTATGTGAATTTGTACAACTAGTTTTTTTTTAAAACATACTAAGATTAATCTGCAGAAAAAATAAGGGTTAAAATAATGAGAGTTAAGAAACTACCCAGAGAGAAATAAGCTAATAAACTGCAAATAAAATAAAATAATTCAGCTTTTTTTTTCTTCCAGTTTTTGGCACCATATATGGTTACAGGAAGTGCTATAAAAGTAGGTAGTAGGTGACATGCTAAGCCATTGCTACAGAGTGTGCATACCCCACCATGAAGCTATCTACATTTTTGCTCTCTCTGCTATTCCTCACCTTACTCCATGAAGCTGTCTCCACACACCTCCAAACATGTGAGTGTCATGAAATTAGAGACTTGGTCAACATTACAGTCCAGGAGGCTGTCTCTGGACTAGAAGACAGACTGACTAGACTTCTTAACATCAGTACAACAGACAGCAGCACACTTGTTACCACCACAATGAAGCAACTCCTTAAACCAATAAAGCAGCAACTGGACTATCATCTTCCTCCACCTCCACAGCTGGGAGCGAAAGATAAACCAGCTAATTCGTGCAAAGACCTGCACAAGACAAATCCTAAAGCTTCTTCTGGCTACTATTGGATCAAACAGTCTTCTGGGTCTCCTGTGAGAGTTTACTGCAGTATGAGTAGAACCTGTGGCAATGAGACAGGAGGGTGGATGAGGGTGGCCAACATAGACATGAGGAACACTAGTCAATCCTGTCCTAGTGGACTCAGCTTGATTTCCTCTCCTAAACGAATTTGTGATATAACATCCAGGGGATGTGTGAGTAACACATTTAATGTGCAAGGATTTCAGTACAGTAAGGTTTGTGGGAAGATCATTGGCTATCACAAAAGCATTCCCATTGCTTTTAGTTATAGAAATCGTGGTATTGAAAGAGACTATGTCTATGGAGTGAGTCTGACACATGGTCGAAACCCACGTAAACACATCTGGACATTTGCTGGAGCATCAGATGAAACTACTAACAACTATAACTTCAAGTGTCCCTGTATCAACACTGCCATATCCTCATCATATATTCCCAGCTATGTTGGAAACGATTATTTCTGTGATACAGCTTATAGCAGTTATTATACTAATTATAGTCCTTATCCACTACAAGTCAGTGACCCTCTATGGGATGGGCAGGGGTGTGGGCGTACTAGTACCTGCTGTTCTTTCAATAGTCCTCCATGGTTTGTTAAGCAACTTCCTTCTCCCACTAAAGAGAACATGGAAATGAGAGTCTGCAATCCTAGTGGTGATGGCTCCACTCCTCTGGAAATCATTGAACTCTATGTACAATAATAATTAATTTTGTGTATCAAATGAATCTGTTGACATGTAATCATTTAAACATTTTTTTACTAGTTAAATGATTCTTCCTTTATTTTCCACACTGATTCACTTACCTAGAGTCATCTTCCTTTGTTTTCCTCATTGTTTCACCTACCTAGAGTCATCTTCCTTTGTTTTCCTCATTGATTCACCTACCTAGAGTCTTCTTCCTTTGTTTTGCACACTGATTCACCTACCTAGAGTCTTCTTCCTTTGTTTTGCACACTGATTCACCTACCTAGAGTCTTCTTCCTTTGTTTCCACACTGATTCACCTACCTAGAGTCATCTTCCTTTGTTTTCCTCATTGATTCACCTACCTAGAGTCATCTTCCTTTGTTTTCCTCATTGATTCACCTACCTAGAGTCTTCTTCCTTTGTTTTCCACACTGATTCACCTACCTAGAGTCTTCTTCCTTTGTTTTCCTCATTGATTCACCTACCTAGAGTCTTCTTCCTTTGCACACTGATTCACCTACCTAGAGTCTTCTTCCTTTGTTTTGCACACTGATTCACCTACCTAGAGTCTTCTTCCTTTGTTTCCACACTGATTCACCTACCTAGAGTCATCTTCCTTTGTTTTCCTCATTGATTCACCTACCTAGAGTCATCTTCCTTTGTTTTCCTCATTGATTCACCTACCTAGAGTCTTCTTCCTTTGTTTTCCACACTGATTCACCTACCTAGAGTCTTCTTCCTTTGTTTTCCTCATTGATTCACCTACCTAGAGTCTTCTTCCTTTGTTTTCCTTTTTTTTTAATGAGATAATTTTTTTTATAAAAATGTGTGCACAATTTTAATAACCACATAAACATTTTCAGAAATTGCTTCACTATGACAAATAACTGATTGTTACATTTATGCTGATTTGCTATAGAAACTAATACATGTACATGTACTAGTAATTATAGTATGCACTGAATATTAAATGCAGTGTATTATATTTTTACTGAATGAAATCATGTTACAGGAAAACTACAATATCATCAACACTTTCCCTGAGAAATCTCGTATTTCATAAGGCAGTAAGCCACCCGCACATGGACCAAGACAGGTGTATAGAAAGTGAAGGAAAGCGTACAGTATAATTACTTGTACTAAAAGTACACATCAATAGATTAAACCATCATACTATAGTGATGTGCTTCAGCACAAATGGCGAGTGAGCTGGTCTGACTGAAGTTTAAATTTGAATGTGAGCTGCTAATAATATTTGTTTGTTGAATGTTTTTGTTTAGTTTATTTGTGCTATTCTGCAACACTTTCATAAACACATGCATACAAACATTCTTGCAATTACTTTTAATGCAATTTAAATAACAACAAAACTGGAGCTCAGATAAATATTATGTCACTATTTCCCAAAAAAGTAATATTTTAATTGTAGGAAGCTATATCTGATACAGCTATCAAATACATGTGTGGAGACATCGCTAACCTTTGTCTGCACCACAATGAATTAACTATATGTTACACTCTCTGCTATCCCTCACCTCACTTCATGAAGCCGTCTCTACTCACTTCCAGACTTGTGAGGGTCATGAAATTGAGAGATTTGGTCAACATTACGTTGTCTAGGAGGCGGTAGATGGATTACCATTGTCCTGCACCTAGAATGATGAACTCACCAGCATAATATATTAGTGTAGTGACTTACACCAAATCTCAGTACTCATTTTAACTACTACTGCAGAAGTGATGGAAGTTGTTTCAGAGTTGGGGGGTGGAGGGGGGCACCATGTACTACACAACAATTTATTTTTATGACATCAATTAAAAATTTTTTATGAAACATACAACTTAATATTAACTGAATAAAGTCACATTGAAAATTGGTAGAAGAGTTTCAATTGTCAAAGCCCTGGTAAAAGTGCATTTGTTGACAAAGTGAAGGAGATTTTGGATAGTCTTGGTGTGCCACTGAGCCAGTAGCTATACAAGCCACAGCATTCGGATATGTATGGCCACTACAGCGACACTAGTAACTCTACTATACAGACACTTGGAATGTGACACAATGCTACTTTTTTTTTAAATGTATTTGGATGCCAAAATGTCATCTGGCAGGCTTCATGGTCAGGCTAGCTAGGATCAATACTTGATTGATATTATGTTTGTCACTATAACTCAAGGAATGTATGTGTTCTGTGATTGTCTGTGCAGGTTTGTGAATATTTGAAGCATAGTTAATGGTGGGTCAGGTTTCGGTGAGTGTATGGAGGACTCTTGCAACTGGGAAGAGAAGCTTGAACAGGACATTCATGGATGTTATAATTACACACTATACTGCTATTTCACAGCTTCAGCGAGATATTGGTTGGCCTTCACCAGTCTATATCCTTGGCCAATCATCTCCATGCAGCAATGGGGCCTTACCATCGAAAAAATAATTAATCAAGTCAGCATCACGTGTAAGTAATATTGCCGGACAGTATTCTCACATGGGAAGCCAGCCTGGCATTGTAGTAGTGAGGTAAGAGGTAGTCCAGTGGGACCTTCACGTGTGTGTGAATGGATGGCAATGTAACTAGTGTGTATTATTGCATTTAATTGTTGAGCACTTGTCCCTGGCATGAACTCGTACTAATTTTGTAAGTTTGCTTGTGCTTGCTCACTTATTATTAATAGCTATTTTGTAGAAAACTGGGAAATTAAAGTTAGATGATCAAAATTAACAAGACATGCCTCGTCTTACTGATATTACTAAAGATTTAGACAAGTACTGGTATTAACATCTAGAGTATCAAGAATGCACTCACAACATCATTTTTGTTGACTATAGTATTATTCAGAGTTTCAACCTTGACTGCTGAAATTCCTTAACATTTTGGGCAATAGAAGCTTTGTTCTTTATAGTTGTTCACATTCAGTAAACACGTCCAATGATCACACAAACACAAAAAAATTCATATTTTTAAGTAACACTGTTTAGACGTAGTTTCTGTGATAAAAACAAAAAAACGTAAGGTCAACCGATATAATGATTCATGAGTCTTATCGTTGATTACCATAATTACCTTTGCGTAAACAGCACAATATTTGTAATATTTCAGTCATGATTCATGCCTTGATACACCGGTCACAACTATCATAACTCAAGTTTTATGAAAAATTTGTTTTTTTTCACTTTATCATAGATTATCAGAATACAGTAAGGACTCTTCTTTGTTAATTTACTATGAACTGTTATTTTCTCAGACCGTATATAATTATTGTCTCAACGTCTGTTTGCTATGTATTTATACTACAGTTGTCTTTGTATTATCTTTTTATATTCATTTAAATTAAGTTTTCTTCTGAGTTAAACATATTAGATTAAATTTCAAAACTACTACAAATTTGTGACTGAAAACACTTTTTGAGCAATTCAATCAGTATAAAATTCATTTCGACAAATTTAACAGAGTCTATATAATATATTAACAAACTCAACTTTGTATATGTGTGTTAACAACAGTGTGCTCTATGATGTTACAGGCTTGGATTATAGCACTTTGTACAGACTCGCACCTTTTTGCCATAACTGCGTAGATACTGCTTATTGACAGAGCACCATCCACAGACAAGCTGGACAAAAGTATAATTATATAACAAGATAATCACAAAAAACAACAAATAAAATTGTCACTCATACCACCCCTGAAAGCTGAAAAGCAGCTGCATAAATAAAATGTAGCTGGTTGTTCAGTGCAGGCTAGGCAATACTTCTAATTTTCAATTAAATATTAACCTAGAAGGTTAGTTGCAAAGTCAAGAAACCGTTTAAGAATTAATGCTGATTGTACTGGAACAGAGTGAAATCTATAACTAGAACAAACTGTACTAAATACTTCCAAAGCTAAACTACTAGAAGACTGTAGAGTCATGTTTTAGCTAACAAAAGCTAGGTATTTTACTGCTGAATCAGTGTAACAAAGGTCAAGCTCATTGCTATAAAGACACTTGCCTATTGTTTACGGTCAAAATTATGCTGGCATATTACTTTCATGTAGCTATAGCAATGAACTGCTAAAATCAGATAAGTTTAAAAATAAATAATTAATTTTTTGAATTAATTCAGTACCATAGTAATAATTTGCTGTAACTCTTGTTACTTGGAAATAAGTGTATATACAGAATAATTGGTCTGATTAAGCTTGATAATAGCAGAAATTTTTAAAAGCTGTATTTTCAGAAAACAGGAATTTCCAAGCATGTTTAAGAGACGACTTACAATCTATATACACAAATAACATAATCAATTTTCAATTATTTGTCCCTAATCATTTTTATTGGTTTAGCTCACTTAATCAAATGTACATGAGCACTGAGCTAATTAATTGCTATTAAAATCTCTTTAAAAATTTTCAGTTTTTTTTCTCCATTCTGGTCAAAATGGCCCACACATAAAAAAATTTAATTTGAGCAGAATTTTTTTTTGAAATTATGATTTTATTAAAAATAGTGAAGAAAGAATAAAAATGCATAATATTTAGTACTTGGTAAAGCATAAATTACTGACTATTGCACACATGCATAGGATACAATGTTTTTTACTTTTCCTGCATGTATGCTGACCCTTACCCGTCATCCTCACTCTCCATGATAAATTCAATTTGAGCGACAACATCCAACTGCCATCCTCACCACAAGCTGTCATACTTAGCAATTATTGCAGCAAACTTGTGTTAATCATAGCTAAAAATGTTTTTACTCACAATAACCCCATTTCTAAACTACAAAACACTCCACTGAAGCACATTTTTATATGATGCTGACTGAGTAATGTCACATGTAAATTATGTTGACATGCTCGAATTAGGACTACCTAATATGGGGCAAATGATTGCCAATTGGATTAAAATCTATGATGTAAGAGAATGAAGGGAATGGAGAGAAAGGAAGAAGAAGTCGTGGTGACAACCGTCACTAATCACTTGTTATTTTAATTTAATGTTTATGATGTGCGTGTATTTGAGTTTTGTAATGTTGTTTAGTGTTCGTTTATTGTTGTTGTGCATCCAGGTCATTTTGGTGTACGTGGCACAATCCACGTGGTGTTATCATTCATTGAATAAAACTCCCGGACAACCAGAAGTCGAGTCACTTCTGTGCGTGTGTGGATCAGAATTGCCAAGTTTGTGATTAAAATCTATTTCTGGCAACTTGCTAAGCGGCGCCACAGCAGTCGTCTGGTGGCAGCGTACCTAACGGGGATTACCTAGCGGTAGAAGGCAAGCGTGAACCCCTCATCCCCACAACTAACTGTGGGCTTTTAACTGTTGCTACATGAATATTAAGCATATTCCACACACACACAAAATAATTCTATCAGATACTATAGTCTTTATGATATTATATATTTGCAATTTGGGACTTACTCTCTTTGGAAACTTATCTTTGTCAAGTGGTCTCTACGGTCCTTTCTAAGGTAAGTATTTCTCCATTGGCACGATCTACTTTCCTGTGGTAATCTCTTTTAATGTCACCCAGCAACTACAATAATAATGATGAGTGAACATGAGTAAACAACCATGTCTTCAATCATATTACTTTGCTGTGACTTAATATTTTTACAAGGTTTAGCAAACTGTGATTTTTCTACAGCATCATTCAAATTATCACCAACTAACTTGAATACTATTTATTTATAACTCAGTGAAATTGCTATTCATTTAAGTGGAATTTTCCTACTGAAATGGTGTGTTGAAAAGTAATGCAGCATCCTCTTACAGTTTTGACTGATTATTTAATCCAATTTATATTTCATTATGATATTTATATTATTTTTAAGGCGTCCATTATCATATGTTGTATTTAAAATTCACACATAGAATTTTTGTCATTTATCTGACACCTCATTGTATAGCTATGTAACTTATTTCCTTCCTCATGATGGTGTCACTGCTTTGGTACAAAATGGCTTGTTATGCCATTTCCGCGGTTATGCTTTTGATGGTAGTGTTTTTTCTTATCAGAAGGAGTACATTAACCTTTAGGCTCTTAATAAAGAGAACAAGTGCAGTTTTTATATCTATAGAGCCCCTCTGAATTCTCACGGTGAGAATTCACCCGATAAAGTTGTTTCTGGTGGCAGTTAATTTAATCCCGTTAGAACTTCTACACACAACTGTGTCATTCCCTGAATACTTGAGGTTGCATGCCAGAAATTCCAAACATCTAGATAATTGTTCCCGTTGAGGTCGGCAAAGCACGCTAAGGTGCTTGGCTCATGATAGAAGAGCTGTACATTATCTTGTCTTACAGCAGCAGCATACTGAGTGTATTCATACATAATACACATTTATGTATGAAGCACAAATTTTTTTTTCTAATTGCAAACAGTACAACTCATAATAAAATGAGCTCACCAAATTCATGTAGTTATAAATAACAGTGTCATTTGTTTTTTCGACATTTTTTTTCCTTATTAGAAAAGTTAAGGCTAAAATTACTGATCTTGCCTTCAAGGAGTAGGTCAATGTCCCTTTGGACAGATTATTTGTAGACTCCTCCTCTCTCTCACTGGCCTCATCATGGCAGTATTGTCATGACCATTAAGTTACCCAGTGTTTTATTTTATCTGTACTATTTTTAGGATTTTGTGTAATTTGTTATAATAAAATCACAATAAGGAAGATCATTAGCATTTTTTAATTGATACAAGCATCAGTAAAAGAAGGTCAAAAATTTTGCTTTGTCGATGAATATTAAATTCTGGTACAGCCAAGAAGAGGATGAATAGATTATGGTCAAATGTGGAAAAGTTCATTCCTTTGAAACAATAGCAACGGCCTTTGTTATTGATTTCTGAAAATCTTCTGATTGGTCTGAGAATGAGAGTTATTTACCAATTATGTTCCAGTCTATCTTTCTTTTATGTGCAAATCAGAGCTATCATTACTGCCTAAAAATGTGCACACAATAACATCACAATACTCAACACTGCACACAAATAATTGAGTTTGAACTTGATAATAGTATGTGTGTTTTTTATCCAAAATAACTTTTTCATCTGAACTTTGTTGAAGACAAAATCCTTTATCCAACACAGAAGATTCTATACTTCTACCTTGCTGACAGTGTGGACACTTTATTTCAATAATGCCTTTTCCACAGCATTGACATTCCACTTTTCCATCAGGTGTGGCACCAATGTATCCCCATTTTGGATTAATAACTAACCCACTTTCATGCAATTGAAAATCATGATGTTTATGACAAATATTACTAAGGTAGTATTATTTAGCTGATTTCTCATGTCTGCAGCCATAAGCGGTGGCACTAGTAGTGAACTTCACTTCCTCTGGATAACAGATAGATCTGACTAAACTCTGGGATGGATTAGAATAATCAGTGTGACAGGCAGCTTTCATTCTGGATGCTGTGACTCTTCCAGCACGATAATTAAATAGCTTAGATCTAGATTGACTTTTTGTTTCTCGTTCAATATTTTTTGCCATCACCAAGTTAATCCTAGTATCTACAGACTCACACACATTCAACAAAGTATGGTAATCCATCTCAGCATACTCTGGTTTATAAAGCATGCTTAAAGGCTGGGAAAATTCAGGAAAAGTAGACTTAGGTACATAGTCATCAGAGTAGCCAGGTATCAATGACAAAACTGCTGGTTTCGTCCCACACTGGCTCAGAGATTCATAAACAACATTCATTTCATCATAAGATGATAATTTTTCTGAAGTAGATTTAGGCTTTGTTGAGCTAGTATTGAGTTTAAGACTTTCAGAATCGTCAATTATACAATCTAATTTTCTCTTCTTTGTTTTTGCTGATGTAAAATCAATGTCACTAACTGGAAGATATTCAATATTCTTAAGATAAGATGGTAAGACCCACTCACATTTCATCTGCGTACATGTTTCCCTCTCCTTTACACGAAATGCAGCTTCCACATGAAACAACACAGCAGCAATATGGCTACTTGCCTCTCCCAACCCAGCCATTGGGCACAGCACACCTCGCCAGACTTTTCAATAATCATCCAGCAGCTTAAAGGGGTTGCACTGAACTTTTGGGAGTGACGAACCTGAAAAATAAGGAAAAAAAGTCCACACTATGACTTCTGAGGTTTAGCTACAATAAATACATTTTGTTCCCATAACGCATAAGCACACTTACCTTTCCTTTCACCAGATATTTGCCTGATATTAACCAAGTCTTAACATCTTTCACCCAACCACTAATAAACTGGTTATAAGCTTGCAATGACTTTCTGGCTTTAAATTGCTGAGAGGGTCAAGTAGCTTGTTTGCAGCACAACGTAAGACAGCATATCTGCTGCATCCACAGGAGGAATATTCCCAATTTCTTTACCCAGATTGCTGGAGTAAGGGTCCAAGCCACCAATTAGCTTAATTTTTTCTTCATATCTGGTCTTAGCCTCCGCTGAAAGTGTAGTAATATAGGACTCTGACATCACCGTTGCAGTTGTATGGCTTCCGAGGTACACCTTTTATAGTCTGGCGTAGCCGACCCTTTACCTTCCGTTAGGGCGGGGGAGGAAGGAAAGGGTCTGGTGTCATGAACGTATAGTAGTTGTTCCGGCGCAACGATAGTTGCGCTCCAATCAGATTGCTTGAATCGACTTAATTGCATATCTTACCCAGTCTGGAGAGAAGTGCGTTTTACAATGTCTGCGATGTCGACCCCTCGGTCTGAAGTGATGTCCATTTTTAAAAAACTTGGATATTCAGTGAAATCAGAACAACTAGAAGTAATCACAGGGATCTTACGAAGGGATGTTTTTGTTGTTCTTCCAACAGGATTTGGGAAGAGTCTTTGTTTCCAGTGTTTGCCTCTACTATACGACAGAATATTTCCAAAAGAGGCCAACTCTATTATTGTTGTAGTAACACCTCTGACTGCTATAATGAAGGACCAGGTAAGAAAATAAACCGCAGTTTATGATTTTTAGCTATTAAGAATGTTATTTGCAGGTTACAGTTTTGTCCAGAATGGGTATTAAAGCCTGTTATGTTTCTGGAGAGCAGGATGATGAAAGAATGAGAAAGGACGTTATAAAAGGAGCATATCAAATAGTCTATTTCACTCCAGAGATGATTCTGGCAAGTAGAAGATGGAGAGAAATGCTCATAGGAGAAGTATACTCTCATCAGCTTCAAGCTTTCATAGTGGATGAAACTCACACAGTGAAAAAATGGTATGTCACAATACTGTTTCACATATTTTGTAAAAAATATAATTAATTGTTATCTTAAAAAAATCAGGGGAGATACATTTAGGAGGCTACTTCTGAGAATTGGTGAAATAAGAAGCTTACTACCATCACACGTTAATATTATATATGGCACTGACAGCAACAGCTACAAAAACACTCAGAAGAGATATTGCACGTATCATTGGAATGAGAAATGAATTAATTGTTTCACGACCTCCTGTGAAATCAAATGTGATGTATTCAGTGGTCCAGACTTCCTCAGTTGAAGAAACGTTTTCTTTGATTTCAAAAAGACTTCACCAAGAGCGACAAGCATGCCCTCGAATGATTGTGTACTGCACAAACTATAGAGACTGTGCAAACATTTATCTGTAATTTAAGAACTGTCTGGGAAAATCGTTTACAGAACCATCTGATGCACCAGATCTCCCTAGATTCAGGTTGGTCGATATGTACATGAGCTGCACGGAAGAGATAGTAAAGGAGAGCATTGTAAACCTGTTTACAAGTAATTCTATATTACGTGTCGTAATTGCTACAGTGACATTTGGGATGGGGGTTGATTGTCATGACATTCGCCAAGTTATCCATTATGGATCCCCTAATGACATCAAGTCTTATATTCAACAGACAGGTCGTGCTGGTCATGACTGTCTTCCTTCCTTAGCAGTTCTTGTTAAGAATACTGGCAGAAGGAGATAATAAGTCAATGACTTAATACTTAAATAATGATGTTGCATGTAGAAGAGATACCTTGTTTCAAGATTTTGATGGGTACTCGCGTAGTTATGATGGACCTTTATGTTTGTGCTGTGATGTATGTCAAAAGTTTTGCACATGTTCACACTGTTCTGATAATCACTTATCTTTCACTTTCATCTCAAATAAAAGAATAATTAAAAAAAAATTCCCATTGATTTCTAACATTTTTTTCAAGATATTTTTTTTTTACAAATGTGATGAAATTCATACTGATGCAGATCATTAAAATTAAATATGATCAATGATCCATTTCATTAAAGTGTCTTTGTCCAATACATGTAAAACATCCCGAGGTGTACTAAAACAAGAGTGACATCTGCCCTGGTTAATTGAAAATATTTTTTTTTTTAGCAAATGTTCGATAATCATGTTGACATCTTTTCCTGAGCTTGGCACCTTGTGAGCACCAGACACATGGGTAACTCCATTTTCAGTGTCATAGTTGTCAAGAACTGGTACCACTGTTCCCAATGTCTTCCCTATCTTTGTGATTGCCTTCTCAGTTTTATTCGCCCGAAGCCCCCGAACAGCCTCCTTGCACACTCGGTTGAGATGTTCTTGGAATAAGTCACAGGGAATATTGCGTCCTGGAATACTATGAGTATTTACAAATCGACTCCACAGGAGCTCTTGAGACAAGCGAGGAGTGAGCATATACTCATATTGATTCAGCATATTGAGGACTTCAATGGAATATTTTTTTCTATTCGAACTCTTGAAAAGTGGTATAAGGTATTTCCAATACCGTAGTATTCGTAAGCCATCACCTTCCCTGATGGCATCTGAAAAAACTAAGTAAAATGATCCCACACCAAGGAGCTGTCTGCCATAATCAAAAATCTATTATGTACAAATATATGTAATACATATTGGGCATAAAAATACAGCAATATAGCAGACTATAAAAAGGGAGGGGGATGTATTATGTTAGCATGATAAATAGCTGACCTTGTCTTGCGATGGTGCTGGTGATTGGTTGAAATCAAACGAGGCAAATTTGTTCACAACTCCCTCACATATTTCCTGAAGGATTGTTTTTCGTTCATCAGCTTGTATCATCCACAAGTTTTCAGGATTACTTACACTATCAATATCTGGAACGTCAGAAAGTGACTTCATATTTAAAGTTGGAGTGCTGCGACCAAAATATGACACTTCACAATTAACTTGAAGAAATCATCACACTCATTGTACTTCTTTGTAGGATCACCAGATACATTTGATCGCCCAATCAAATTTCTTAATTGATAAAGTGTACCATGATCAGCTCCAGAGTAAATAGAATAATAATACTTCCAAATTACCTGTATGAAACATTGCATTATTAAAATAATATTGGTAATTGATGTTTAAAAGTAACTTACATCAAGCAAGTTCATTTTAGTGTGCCAGTCTTCTGCACAGGGAATTAATCCATCCAGACGAGTGCCACAAGTTACAGAGTTTACTCTAGTCTTTTTGGCTCCTCTTGCTCGTGCAGCTGTCAGTTGATCACTGCCTAAAAGGATCGGGTGAAGTGATGCTTGACATATATCAACCTCTTCTCCAATACTTGGAACAAACAATTGTTTTGTTGTTTGCGTTAGAGGATCATACTGATGCAAGTGTAGCATGATGTCAACCATGTCATCTCCCAAATTTTCATTCTTTGCTAGAACACCTAGGGGCACCTAATAACATGTAAGAGACATTGAGGAATTTTACTTGTGCCCTTAGCTAATTCCCTGAGATAGTAGTGGATAGTAATCACATAACATTTGGAATCTCGAGAATATTAGTTGTTCATGAATAGATGGTCTAATTAACCCTATTGACTATTCCTAGGTTGGACATGAGAAGAGGGAGGATCTCAGTTTCAAACATAAAAGTGACAATTGCAAGTCCTAATAGCAATTGAACATCCTATTAATACAAGAAATTAAGGACTTCAATTACAATTACTTACTACAATGGACTTTGATGACATTTCAGAAGAATATACTTATGTGGTATATGCCATTTCACAATGTCCTCAAACGTCAGCTTGAAATACGGCATGTGTTGTGTCAGAATTCGACCAATAATAGTCCGAATATTAAGTCTTAGTTCTTTATCATCCTCTGCTGATGGTAATAGCCTTAATGCTCGACGTTTAGGACAGTCTTCACATCCTTGTGGGCGCTCATCAGGATATTCCCTGAGATCAACTCGATTTTCAATTGCACAGGCATGAAAGTAGTGCAATGACTTGTTGCTGTGATCTTCGACTCTCATGAACCTCGTTTTCACTCCTTTGTCAATATTGTCACCAATGAGCTTGTATCCTAGCTGTTTTGGAACGTTTGCCTCACTTGTAGCAGTAACTCCTGCATAAAGAAAAAAAATGCACCTATGCCTTCAATTATCTGCATATATTCTTACCACAGGATTCCATCTCCTCAGTAGTACTGTGGAGATTCGATTGTGAAGTCAAAACACCTCCTTCAACAGTATCTTCATTAGCCAATAATGATATATTGTCAGAAGACAATGGTGAAAACTGAGGTGTTTGGGCACTAGAAGTGGTGGAGGAGTGGGACTCAGAAGTGGACTCTGAACAGGAATCAAACAGCTCATCCTCTGAAACTGTCCCAATCGACTGACTTGATAAAAATTGATCCTCCTGTGAAAACATACATCAAATGAAAGTTGCTTAGTTTGATTGTCGCAACCAACCTCTCCAAGTACTTCCTTAAGATCTGCTACAAGTTTGGTCCCTCCAAGTCTTCACCAGTGTATCGTGTCCAACTCCTATCAGATTCATTAGCCTGTTAGTTGCTACATGGGACATACACACATTGACCTTCTGCAGTCGTTCATACACCTGAGATAAAGAACATACTAAACACAATTAGCATAGAAACTTTAAAAATGCATATCTGTTTTCCACTACTTCCGGCACGAAGGATCAAAGACAAAATTCTTTGAACCATGCTCATTCTTGAATACCGGAATTTCAGCAGAATGGCACTACAAATGCCTATAATAGCATCTCTGTTCATTCGAGGTCTATGTCGGTATGTGCAAGATAGTAGCAACGAATGAAGAATTGGAGCATTTAATGAAAGCTCATCTAGAACTTTGCTCCAAGTGAACTTTTTCATATCAGCTATATCTTGGCTACCTAAAATAGACTTCATTTTGTGAGAAGACATTATAGTAAGCTCTTGTCATAGCATTATTCCAATCTTCTTCAAAATGTAATTGCGACTCCCTGGGTTGTTCATGAGATCAGATATAATGGCATACGTACTTCTTCTTGCTAAAGACTTGCCCAAATGTTTGCGATTTGGAGTTAATGTAAAACTTTTCAGTCCACTTTTATACTCAATATTGACCTGTATATAACATGAAGTCATGCTTTATTATATTTACCTTGATAAACCATATAAAACGTACTGAAACATTTGGCGAATCCGTTGTTGGAATGGGAGATGAAGTACTTACAGGAGGAGGTTGCTGCTCAGACAAAGCTAATACTCTCTTAGCTTTCTTTGCTGGAGTCGTGCAAGCATCTTGTGAAGTGGTTCATGGCCGTTTCTGTGCTCTTCCTCCTCTAGAGGTAATCTTGGTAACAACCTTGCTGATGTTTGATATGATTGTCTAAAACAGATAGAACAACAGATAAATGGTCACATCATAAGTGAATGTGAGAGTAAAAAATATATATATATTTTTAAAATAAACAAAACACAGATGCAATAGAGTAGCTTGAAAATAACAAATATTTTATTACTATTTGTGCCATTATATTTCTTATAGTACATTTTATTGTATAGCTTCTGTTTGTACATATTTATTGTCTCTTTTGATGGTAGTAAGATGCAACACATAACTCCAAATAGACACAAGACTAGATTTTAAGCAAGTAACATTGTAGAAATTTTTTTTTAAGTCTTTCCATAGCTTTGCTTAAGAATGTAATACAGAGCTATAGAGCTAGCTACAATTAATTCCTATCTTGTTTTCTCAGAATATAAATTGCACTTATTAGCCACTTAATACACTCAACATGAACTAACAGGCCTACCTCTTTGGCCAGCAGCAATTTATCATAGGCATAGAAGCATTTTCTGCACATGAAACTTGGTCCAGGACACAGAAGTTCATTTACATCAATCTGTGGTTGGGTCTTTTCTAGTTCTTGAGATATAATCTCTTTCCAATAAATGGTAACTCTCCCTGAAATATCCAGGAGTCTTCTGTCTTTCTTTGCAGCGAGTTCTCCACAAGCCAGACAAATCGGAGATGCAGAACTTGCAGCCATGGCTGGTATAGACGTTCCACTTAAATTTCAGCGCAATCTATACTAAGAAAACCACTAGACCGCAGAATGATGGCGAATGACGTTTTCTACATTCCATTGAACAACTACTATACGTTCATGACACCAGACCCTTTCCTTCCTCCCCCGCCCACCAATAACGGAAGGTAAAGGGTCGGCTACACCAGACTAAGGTACACCAAGATGGCGCAATGCTGACGTCGGCAATAAATTCATCACGTGATGAAATCGCTCTATAGCCTGGCTGTGCTGGCCGTCCCCTGACAGTGGTGGCGGAAGCATTTTTTCATTGGTCAGGCAAATTCATACCTTCTATTTTCATAGCTCATTTTGTATTAAAGGAACAATGTTATTAAAATTTGAATTTGAAATAATAAAAGAAAATTAATGATTAGCTCAAGTTAAAATGATCCAAAAATTCTTCCTGTGCTCACTTCCACTAATAAATTCATGTTTGCAACTTAACTGACTTCTCTAGACAGTACTGCTCCAGTACGCTACCGCTGGAGTCGCCACAGGATGCCATACCAGTTCAGGTCGAATTCAACTGGTAAGTATCGTTATATAGTTTCAGTTCTATTCTATAAATATCACTGCGCATGCACATGAAATATAAAGCGCTACAAGAGCCGACGTAGAGTGGTTAAGTAAATAGTCTCGCTGGCGAGACTGAAATAGTCACGCAGTTATGAAAAAGCAGTTATGAAAAAATTGGTCAGGCACTTATGAAAAATATTGGTCCGGCACTTGCCGGGTCTGCCGGGCCAGTTCCGCCGCCACTGCCTGAAGCTGCTACTGGAGGCCTGGTGGAGCATGAAGGCATTACTGAGTGTCTAACTCCCATTATACAGGTAGTGTCTTAGCTACAGTACCAATTACTTCGTCCTTCAGTTTTTTGTACCTCCCTAACAATCTAAAGCATGCTCTGCAAATGAATCCATCATTTACTCCTGTGCTTTCATCACACCGTAATTCAATAAAAATGTTCTGTAGCGTTTGCATTACACCTTGAGTAGCACTACTGCGGAGTTGTCTTCTGTGCTTTTTCTCCACAGGGCAGTCTACATCTCTTTCGAGCAACACTTGCAATGTTAGGCCACAGCAGGAAAATTTCCTGTTTCTCATCCACCTCCCTCATACAATTTCACCCCAACATCAACCCAAAAACACAATACAAATTATATGGCATTTTTCGCATTGATTTGTTATTTTTTGACTTAGAAAAACACAAAACCTCACTGATATAGACAAGAAAAGTGTGAAAAATAATGTTCATGAAATGGTATTTGTAGCATTGGTTTAGATAACAGTTACAGGTTAAATGCTTCTGTAGCAGTTCGCTTCTTCCCACCAAAACGAGGGCCTCTGGTTCCTTCCTTCATAACATCCGAAATACTTCGTAAATCACCATATGAACCATAGTGATAGCAGCAAGGAGTATTCTTCAATCTAGGACCTGAGCGCTGAGTGAGAAGTCTACCGTGTGAAGTTCAGACTTAAGTTTATACAGCTGTGTTTTGTAATTTTAGCGCCCGCCCGCATAAAATTTTTATTACTTCCTGGATGAGAAACAGGAAATTTCCCTGCTGTGGCCTTAGGGTAGTTAGCGTTGTTATAGGCCAGAGAAGATCTTTCCCCACGAGAAATTAATCAATACAGCCCCTTTGACAATGTTTAGGACGACCATTTCCAGTCAATACTATTACTTTTGTGTGGTAAAGCGTTTTTAACACATTTGGCCTGGTGATATCATCACTGATAAAGGGTTTTCTGGATAGAGGTTATTGTATTGTTTACTACAGTCGAACATCCGAATAAAGGACAAAATGGGAACACCAGTTTTGTCCATTGTTGAGAAGCTGTCCCTTCCTGGAAACCATCACTTTTCGACTGTTTATTTAATATTTGATTGAACAAAGTGTATTAGATTATATGAATTGAGTGAAAACTAAATAAATAAAATAATAGAACATAGTAGCTATACTGGCTTTTTTGAACAAAAAAAAATCACATCAATTAGTCTGTTTTAACAATGAAAAATTTTAAGTTGACAATACTGTTTATAGTTGGTCCTTACTCTCTGACTTCTTTTATGTGGTCATGATGCTCTAAATATGAGCTTACATATTCCAATTGCTTCTTTGAAGCTCTTCAACTTTGTTGAAGGAAAAAACGAATGGGTTGTCACCATCATTATCATCTTCTCCTGTTGATAAAAAAAGCTGGATTCCATATCTCAGTCATTTATGGAGCTATTTGACGGAGGTTATAAGTACGTGAATAACTGAATTTCATTCGGGTAGTTAGACCAAGGGGTCGCTAAAATATCACACTTATAATATGCACAACTTGCCCTAGGTCCACCCCTTTCCCGCTTTAGCGATTGGTAAAAGTCTAGCTACGCGTGACTGGGCTGCGGGTTAGAAATACACTTCATCTACCGCCTCTGTGGACCCAAGATAGAACTTGTTGATTCATTAAAATTGTCTGAACTGTAGTAAATTTTGATATGTGTCAATGAATGTCCATTAAGTGAAACACTTTTTGTATGGTGTAGCAATAGTGGTAATTCTGTTCGGTCTGTTGTCCGGAACTCGGAAGGTCCGCATCTCGGAAGCTCCTAATTGGCGAGCGAGCGTAGCGAGCGAGACACTTACAGGGGTAACACAATCGAAAATCGGGGATGTTTGTTTATTTGTATATATGTATGGACGTATGTAAGGCATTTTTGTACTTAGACCCTCGCCATTTTGTGTTAGTTATGTGGTCGACCCCGTCCCAAATTGCACTAAACAGAATCCCCTGGTTTATCGATCAGTACCCGTATCACCCTAGAAATTGAATTGTTTACCGTTTTGAATTCTTTTGCGGGTGCAGTTAAAACTTGAAAACTAAAGGGAATTCCATTTCTATTCGAGTTAGTGGCGGTGGTAAGTCAATGCGCTCTTTGTCATGGTTATAAGCCGTGCGCAACAGTATTTACTTGAAAATACATTGTCCACTAGACTACCGCGAAGGTAAGTCTGTGTAGGTGCATGTCCAGTTGTGTCAAAGCATTGTGTTTTACAACCACTACTTAGCTAAAGAATATCACAAAGAAAACTTTAAATAACGTGTATTGTTTTGTTGTTGTTTTTTCCCTTCAATTCAAGCAGTTGCAGAGAGTTAGTTGTTACTATGGCACTGAAATCTCTTTACCCTGTATGCTAAATAAACAAACTGGACCTTATTGTCAGTAGCTTCAGTGTTAGAAGTCAAAATCATTCATATAAAAGTAGTATAGTCTTTAGGCTCGCTCGCCATTTGTGCTCAAGCACATCACTAGTATATATGTTTGGACGTATGTATGTCATTTTGTACTTTGACCCTCCGTATTTTTGTGTTCGCTTGGCGTTCGACCCCGTCCAAAACTTCACTAAACAGAATCATCTGGTTTAGCGACCATTACCCGTATCACCTTAGAAATTGAATTGTTTACCGCTTTGAATTGTTTTGCGGGTGCAGTTAAAACGCAAAAACTTATGGGAGCTCCATTTCTATTCGAGTTAGTGGCGGTGGTAAGTTAATACGCTATTTGTCACAGTTATAAGCCCTACTCAACTGCATTTACTTGAAAATTCATTGTCCACTAGACGAACCACGAAGGTAAGTCTTGCGTAGGTATGTTCAGTTGTGTGAAAGTATTGTGCGTTACAACTACTGTTAAGAATATCACAAAGAAAAATTTAAATAACGTGACTCGATTTTGTTGCTTCTTTTTCAATTCAAACAGTTGCGGGGAGCGGTTACTATGGCATTGAAACCCCTTTACCGCATATACTTAAATTAAAAACTCAACTTTATTTTAGTAGCTTGAGTGTTAATTGTTAAAATCAATCATTTAACAATAGTGTAGTTTAAGGCTCGCTCGCCATTTGTGCTCAAGCACACCACTAGTATACTAGTGATGTGCTTGAGCACAAATGGCGAGCGAGCCTAAAGACTCTACTATTTTTATATGAATGATTTTGACTTCTAACACTGAAGCTACTGAAAATAAGGTCCAGTTTTTAAATTTCGTATACACGGTAAAGGGATTTAAGTGCCATAGTAACAACTCTCTGCAACTGCTTGAATTGAAGGGAAAATCAACAACAAAACAATACACGTTATTTAAAAGTTTTCTTTGTGATATTCTTTAGCTAAGTAGTGGTTGTAACACACAATGCTTTGACACAACTGGACATGCACCTACACAGACTTACTTTCGCGGTAGTCTAGTGGACAATGTATTTTCAAGTAAATACTGTTGCGTACGGCTTATAACCTTGACAAAGAGCGCATTGACTTACCACCGCCACTAACTCGAATAGAAGTTTTTGCACCCGCAAAACAAGTCAAAGCGGTAAACAATTCAATTTGTAAGGTGATACGGGTAATGGTCGCTAAACCGGAGGATTCTGTTTAGTGAAGTTTGGGACGGGGTCGAACGTGGAGCGAACACAAAAATACGGAGGGTTAAAGTACAAAATGACATAGTATGTCCATACATATGTGACAGGCTCTGGGAAAACCAGGCATTTCCCGCAAACCAAAAAAAATGAGTTTTTTATGTTAATAAAAAGCTACAATTTATCTCAACTTAGTGCTAAAATACTGGAGGGTAAAACCTCTGACTCGGACAGAAACTGGCAGTTGAACTGGGCTGTATTCAGCAAAGCAATTGAACTAGAAATCGTGAAAACATAAATTGAATTTCCACTTCCGGTATAATTAACGTTTCCGTATACTTAACGGCGTACTCGCATACGCAAACATCCCCGATTTTCAATTGTGTTACCCCTGTAAGTGTCTCGCTTGCTACGCTCGCTCGCCAACAATGTTCAATAAGAAATCCATCCGTAGTTTTGTGTTGGTCCGCTGTATTGTGGTTGTCCGTTTTCGAAAGGTCCGTTGAACGAGGTCCGACTGTATAACAGTTTAGTTATAAATGAACAGTCATAAGGCAAATGCATGTTTCCATATAGTATTAAGAAATAGCTATTTAAATGGACAGTGTAGTAGTGTACATTTTTTATTTGATCAATTAACTTCACTGTAAGTTATGTCAATTTTATAAAAATTACTTGTTTAATTTATTTAAGTGTGTCATGCATAAGCTGTAAAGCAATTAAATAAATGAATGAATATAAAGAATGAATGAGAATGAATGAATGAATGAGAATGAATGAGAATGAGTGAATGAATGAGAATGAGTGAATGAATGAGAATGAGTGAATGAATGAGAATGAATGAATGAATGAGAATGAATGAATGAATGAGAATGAATGAATAAATGAGAATGAACGAATGAATGAGAATGAGTGAATGAATGAGAATGAGTGAATGAATGAGAATGAGTGAATGAATGAGAATGAATGAATGAATGATGAACGAATGAATGAGAATGAGTGAATGAGAATGATGAATGAATGAGAACGAATGAATGAGAACGCGTAAATGAATGAAGGAGAATGAACAAATGCATCCATTAGATTCCATTGATTATAACACCTTGGTATTGCAGCCTCAAGTGGCCTAACCCTGTACCAAGCTAAAAAATGCATATTTTTTAATTTAGTCATAATAATTTAAAATTGTGTTTATTTATTATTATTATTATCATCACAAACAAAAACTTCACATTAAAAATATATGTGACAGGCTCTGCAAAAACCAAGAATTTTGGCAAAAGAGTCAAAGCTGTAAAACAGTAAAAATACTGACTGTGGTCAAATTTGCTGAATTTTTGAATTTTTCACTTATTATTAAGTACAGTAATTGTTCTATCATTATGCCAAAATTCAAAGCTTAAAATGTTTGTATCACATCAAGTGCACTATTGAAAGAAATTCTCAGCTTACACGGAAATTAGCAATACATAAAGCGTGGGATGTGTGGGAATCCTGTGTGAACAATAGCAAAGTTTTCAGGGTTTTCTGGTTACGCGAAAGGTGGGTTACTACAAATCATGGAATCTTGGTTAATTACACTCAGTATTGTAGTTATTCTTACCACAATAGCAGTGTTTTCAGGGTTTTCTGGTTACTTGAAAGGTTGGTTACTACAAATCATGGAATCTTGGTTAGTTACACTCACTATTGTAGTGATTCTTACCACAATAGCAGTGTTTTCAGGGTTTTCTTTGAAAGGTTGGTTACTATAAATCATGGAATCCTTGGTTAATTACTCACTATTGTAGTGATTCTTACCACAATAGCAAAATTTTCAGGGTTTTCTGGTTACTCGAAAGGTTGGTTACTCGAAAGGTTGGTTACTACAAATAATGGAACCCTTTGGTTAATTACTCACTATTATTCAAGTGATTCTTACCGTACTTTAGAAAAGCCTATTCTTCTTATTAAGTGGTACACCAGAAATCCACTCCATTTTTACTCACATTTTGAATGCCCATAGTAAAAATCCTATGTACACTATGTTATATGGTTCAAGTTGAGTAATTTTCAATAGGTATCAGGATTTTCAATTTTTTAAGCAAATTCCTGGATTTTGCAGAGACTGTCACATACATGAATAAAAAAATTTTTTTTTTGCACAGTGTATACATCCTGCATGTACATCTGTAAATTCCAAGTATTAGTGTTAAATTATCTGTAACCTTATAGTCCAGTCAATTTATGAAAAAAAAACCCCTAACCCCCCAAAAATTGCTACAAAAGGTTTTTTGATGGTTTTTAGTCCTATTCAATATCACGTGCAACATACTAAAAATCTAATAAAATCTGAGTACTGGAAAGGTGTTATTAAGGGTGTATGTGTTCATAAGCTCATTAATATTCATGAGATATACATATATGGCTATAACTTTGGTTTCTTGCATTTATGACAAGATATATTGATAACATTAGATTCTTCAGCATATAAGCTCTCCAATGATATATAAAACTACAGGTTTTAGGAGTCATAAGTAGAAATTAATAATTTCATAACTATAACCATTTCAAAATTCCTCTCTCTCCCTATAGTTACGTCTCCCATGTAGCCCACACATGTTCAAATGTGACCACTGGAAGGCTATGTCTACCAATGCACTAAAATAATGCAAGTTTAATGCCCTTTAGCTGTCAAATACCATTCAAGAATAATCAAACAACAACAAAAACAAAAATCCAATCAATAATTTTTCTTCAGTTAATCATCGTCATCTTCGCTGTCATGTTGGTTATATGGATTACTGCATAGTTCCACTTGGCATTGTCCACAGACTGTATGACACGGTAGGCCATATCGCCTACAGCTACAACGAAGTGTTGTGCAACCTGTTGTACAGTTGCAGTGTATCATTTTTAACAGGTTATCCGGGGCAACATTTGTTTCTGACATTATTGGCACTAATACATTTTCTTCCACTCTCCATCCCCAATTTGCCGCATCCATGTTACCTCCCTGTTCAGTCCAGACCATGATCTGGTAGTACACTCTCTGACAGTGAAATTTGGTTGAGGATGCAGTAGGGAGTAATTGATCACCTTTTACAAGCTTCTGGAAGGCTGCCTTCTTGCCAACACCGAAAATTCTGGAGGTCGTATCGCAGCCAGTAATGGCATGAACAAAAAGCAGTTGTGAACACAAATGATCGCCTAGGATTAATTTTAGGCGATTGATGTCGTATACTTTCGTAGTTTTAGCCTTATCTGAACGAAAATACAGATCCTTGCATTCTGTATGGGCAATTTGTAACATTTTCTGGTAGTTAATCCACAACTGACTTGTCTTTGACCTGTTGTAAAGTTTAGCTTTCATTTGGTCAAGTTCTAGCTTTATGGTAGTCACTGTATCAGATGTGAGAATGCTCTCCAGAGTCATCTCACCTGCCAACAATGAATAATACATTTCCTCAGATTTATCCACCAGTTCGGCTAACTTGGGATTAAGCTTCACCATATATGATACTATCATGTAGTTTAGGCATTTGTCTACCAGCAGATGGCCACGGAATGATCTTTGAACAGATTTTCCAGTCATCATATGCACCACAGTACTTTCACCATAAACAACTTCCAAAATTCTTTGAAGTCCTGTACCCTTCATTAGTGTACCTATCGCTCCGAGCAAATTCATGAAAGTGTGGAAACAACTTAGCATCGAGACAATTTCTTTCAGGTTATTGTTTGGTGAATTGATGATAAGTTCAGCAGCTTTCCAATAGAGGGGCTGGTCAAAAGTTATTATAGGCACAACATGATGTTTCATTGCAAGATTGGAAAGGAACTCCAATGTAGAAAGAATGCAAGTTTTATCCCCAGAATACATATCTATAATAGGCAAATACAAAACAGATGACTGACCTGGATGCTCACTCCCCCGATGAACAGTGTGCATCATGCCTTGCCAGTTAGGGGTTGCCCGTTTGAAGTTGAAGGAGAGCTCCCATAAAAGATCAATTCTCCTATCACAAACGTGTTTTGGAAGCTCTTGAAATTTGACCGTACGATGCGCATGGCCGGAAAATCGATGCTCAATTATCTCAACTTTTGTCTTGTCTACGATATTCACTTCTGATATTTCTCCTGGGAACAATACGCTTTGTACTCTGCCCTGGTGTCATGGCACCTATCATGCCCATCCCATGAAATGTTCCTTTGCCATCAATGGTTAGAACATTATGGTCAACATTGTCTGCAGCAAACAGCAATGTAGCATCTTTCATATCAATATCCTCACCTAACATGTCTGGAGCAACACAATCTGCAGCATTCTTTTCAAATCGTAGCACTTCTCCATACGATGAACAAAATCCCATCTCACATAGTGTATCCACAATAAACTTTGAGCGATACAAATGATGAGTCTGTACAGCAAGACCGATTTGCAATGGTGCAAGGACAGCCCGTGGGCGAACAGCCTGAATGATAGCCTGCCCAATACTAGCAACCTTCCTTAGAATATCTTTCCCCGTGAACAGTGAATTTAGGAAAGAACTCAATGTATAGGAATGAAGGCTAGAGCAGAATCAAGTCTTAGTGCATCAGTACTTGGGTATTCCTTGGTGTTAGATGGAACATTTATCTTGATGTCACTTTTTATGAGCCTAGCTGCGGTTTCAAGGATTGCCCTTTTCTGTGATTCTTCATCACCATCTTGATTGGTGCATTTGAAGTACGACTGAAGTATCTGAGATGTCTTTTCTCTCATTGTCACTATATCATCAAGACCTTCACCTTCTGCTATATAAATAGATTCTCCGTATTGTTCCTTCAGCTTCACTTTGAGGTAACAATTGCCATATGGATGAGAATCTTTATCAGTTAAAAACTCATTCATTTTACCTCTGAGGTCTGAAATGGTAAGCTTTTCTTCATCATGATTTTCCAAGAATGACACATTTAAAAAAATGCTTGATTTTGATCATGATTTCTGGGTCGTCCAAGTTTTCTACGCTTTTTTTCTGGACCATCTCGAAATTGGAGGGGTATATCAAGGCCAGACCTAAAATTCCCACTACAGGAATGGTGATACAGGCAGTCTGCAGCATGCAGATCACCACGGTAGTACTCAATGCGACCTTTCACAACAAGAGACCAATTGTCAAAACGACTGTCACAGCATCCCAATATTGTGTTTACAAAAGTATCAGTTCTTACACAACTGTAATCTGAACATCCTGGTACTACAGTAATCCCACAAAACAAGCAATCAGTCTTGCTGTTGAAAGGAGCTACGGATGTTCTGGAACTTCTTTTAAGTGGTGGTATGGAGGGTTGCTTTGTTTTACTCTGTTGAGTCTTTATTTCAATTGGGTTTGTGTAATGTTTACGACAGTTCAAGTGCACTTTACTACCAGCCTTAACGACAATGGTGTTACCTCTCTGAAGACTTGCAGTATTCTGCACCTTTTTGACGAATTTGACATACAGCTGCTCCATCTTCCAATTTCTCCTTACACAAGGGACAAATTTCACAGTCAGCACTTCCACTCATTGTGTAATGTCTTGTAGCCTTTTCAAGTTCAAATAGTCAACCATGTGCTTGTACAAAAAAGAAGCAACTGTCTTGTGTGTCAGCTCATGTGATGCTAAAAAAAGCTAGGTGGTAAAAAAAAAGCTAGGTGATTAAAAAAAAAGGTTGTAAAAAGGTATAAATTAGCTAGGCCAATGAACTAAAATTGACTTCTTGGTCTAGCTATTTTGGAAATGTTAGTTTTATTTGCCAAAAAGTTCAAAAGTTTGATATCATTGGAAAGCTTATAAGCTAAGTAATCTAATGCTACCAATTGCCTTCATCATTAGAAATGAAATAAACAAAAGATATGGCTATCTAAGTATATCTCATGAATATTAATGAGCTTATAGAGAGCTACACCCTCAAAAACACCATTCCATACGCTAGATTTTATTAGATTTTTAGTATGTTGTCCGTCATATCAAATAGTACTAAAAACTAACAAAAAACCTTTTGTAGCAATTTTTGGGGGGTCAAACCATATATTGACTAGACTATTACCACTTCAGTAAACTCCAGTAGATGCCTAGTACACCTCAGGTGTTACTTGATCTATTGTGGCCTGTACACTTGTCTTAGTAAAAGAAAGGAAACTATGATGTATATGCTGCATATAAATTTGTGAAAATCTTTGTAAACTGGGCTTTTTCATGTAGTGTAAATTAAACAATAAATTAAAAAATGCATAAACAAATAATAATGAAACAAGGAAACACATGACTAAGTAATAACAGCTGTTGAACAAAGTTTAGCTATAGATGTGAACAGATGGAAACACAAGCCTCATTATTTAACATTTGAAATTTCTGACATCATGAAATTTCAGCTACAGTCCATGTTTCATGTTTCATGAAATAGCTATGGAAATTCCAAATTTCATGTTTTCATGAATTTTTTCAGGAATATTACATTCATGGAATTACATTACCATGGAAATTCATGCACATCATGAAACTAAGAGTAGAATGTGAAATTTCCTGTACCTGATAGTTCATTTGTAACTCATGAAAGTCAAGCCTGACATTTCATATTAATTTCTGACTCAAACTGTACTCAGGAAATGCCCCTTTTTTTGTAGAAAATAATATAGCAATGGCTATTTAATAAAAATCGGAGAAGACAGTTCGTTCAACCGTGGAAAGTTCGACCGTAAAGAAACAGTTAGTCTGATACACTACCAGGTTCTCACAGGCTCAAAGACATGTTTTACTGCTTCTACAATGCTTATTGAGAAAGCTAAGCCATCTAAAAAGTTTCTGTCACCGAGGTAACTTCTAGCTATGTAATTTTTTATAGAGACCGCGGTAAAATTTGTGACCGACCTAGCTAAGTATAAACGCAAACGTTGTGAAAAACTCTCGAATCTACTTGGTCTATAAACATTTTTAGTAAAGCTCTGGGAACATGTATTTCCAATTTTAAGCATTAACTAATCCCTAAAAAAAAATCGAAGAAGCCTACCGGGTCTTGGAATGCTTTAAAGCGTCTGTCGAAGGAAAGGGTTAGCTATGTATAAGTGTTGATCATGTTACAACTATACAGCTAGTTGTTAACTCTTTAGTATGTTTGCATGCGCCTACTTTGTTGTATCTGGACTGGTGTAAACATATTTGGTGTGTATGTGTGTAGCTTTATTCTAGCTACAATTTTTTTAATTATATCTCCTTTTTTTCAAATTGGTACTATGATGAATAAGGTAATAATGAAACTAATCTCAGTGGAAGAAAGCCAGTGCTATAAAGAATTGGTTAACTGGGCACACATGGTAGTTAGTAGTCACAAATAGCTCTATATTCAAGATCAGCAGCAGATTTTCTGATTATAGGCTCCAACTATTCTGGAATCCGAATAACAGACCTTAATCTTTGGAATGTATTGTTCGTCCTTGATTGGTTCATTGTTTGTCCTTGAAAACTCTTGCCATACTTATTCACATGTAATTCATTTGAATTAAACTTCTGCTTGTAAATAATATACTACTCTGCTCTACTCACTTATTCACCAACTGTGAAAAATGCTGTCATAAATCAATTTTCATTGATGAATGACCCAATATGTCCAAAAGATCAACTGTACGTCACAAAATTTCCCATTTCTGAAGTATTACTTAACAAGTTGGAGCCTATTGGGGATGAATGTGCCCGAAGAATTTGAAGACAGAGCCTCATAAAGACTCAGGTGCAATTGAAGGTGTAGTTGAGCAATATTTTATATGAAACTTTGTCCATCCTCGATCTTATTATGATGACCAACATCTTAACTTTTAGATCACCATTATATAGGAGTTCAAAGAGCAGGTTCCATGATATTATTATTATATATTTTTTACAATGAACAGGTGCTATTTCATCTACTATAAGGTATTTTTAGTGTGTATGTTTGAATAAACTAGCGTAACCTCTGTGAGTATGATCGACTTTAATGGTAGTAACCTTTACAGTTACTAGCAGTAACAAACATGTTTTTGCGAGTATGATGGACTTAATTGCCACCCAATGTGGACATAATTTTGACATGTGTGAAGTTCACTACACTTGCAATAACTGAGCGTATATTTTGGAGTAAAGCAGATTTAAAAGGCTATCACTTTGTCTTATTTCCACACGTGCAAGTTTCTGACATGTTCGCTCATCAAGGGCATGTTTATATTATTAGTGATGTACTTTGTGAAAATTTCAAAAGAGCCATCAGGAAAAAACATAGCATAATTTGGGGGTCCAGTCGTCTAGTCTAGTGTTAATACTAAAAATTCTAGAAGCTTTGCAGGTACAATTATTACACAGGAGAAATTAAAGTTTAGCCAGAACAGTACACTATATTGTGTAGTGTAATCATAATTTCAGAGATTTCATTTTGAAGTCCAGCTTATAATAATGACTAGCTAGGTAACATAATTAAGTGAAACGGAATCATTGCGTCCATTTTCCTATTATAATGTCCCAAATAAGTGGAAATTTCATAGTTAAGTTATTGAAGTAAGAGTCACTAGAACTTATATACTTGTATATAATATTAATTGTGAAAAATATTTCTCGATCTTAATTATGTGAATTTGTACAACTAGCAATTTTTTTAACATACTAAGATTAATCTGCAGAAAAAATAAGGGTTAAAATAATGAGAGTTAAGAAACTATTCACTACCCAGAGAGAAGTTAGCTAATACACTACAAATTAAATAAAATAATTCAGCTTTTTTTCCCAGTATTTGGCACCATATATGGTTTCAGGAAGTGCTATAAAAGTAGGTAGTAGGTGGCATGCTGAACTATTGCTACAGAGTGTGCATACCCCACCATGAAGCTATCTACATTATTGTTCTCTCTGCTATCCCTCACCTTACTCCATGAAGCTGTCTCCACACACCTCCAAACATGTGAGTGTCATGAAATTAGAGACTTGGTCAACATTACAGTCCAGGAGGCTGTGGCTGGACTAGAAGACAGGCTGACTAGACTTCTTAACATCAATACCACAGACAGCAGCACACTTGAGACTAGACTTACCACCACAATGAAGCAACTCCTTAAACCAATAAAGCAGCAACTGGACTATCATCTTCCTCCACCTACACAGCTGGGAACCAAAGATAAACCAGCTAACTCATGTAAAGACCTGCACAAGACAAATCCTAAAGCTTCTTCTGGCTACTATTGGATTAAACAGTCTTCTGGGTCTCCAGCTAGAGTTTATTGCAGTATGAGTGGGACCTGTGGCAATGAGACAGGAGGGTGGATGAGGGTGGCCAACATTGACATGAGGAACACTAGTCAATCCTGTCCTAGTGGACTCAGCTTGATTTCCTCTCCTAAACGAGTTTGTAATATTACATCCAATGGATGTGTGAGTAACACATTTAGTGTACAAGGAATTCAGTACAGTAAGGCATGTGGAAAAGTGATAGCCTATCAGAAAGGCATTCCTCATGGTTTCTATTATGGATCCCGTGGTATTAATGGGGTTTATATTCATGGAGTGAGCCTGACACATGGTCGAAACCCACGTAAGCACATCTGGAGTTTTGCAGGAGCATTAGATGAAATAAATGGCAACGATTACCACAAATGTCCCTGTATCAACACTGCTTTGACTTCATCACGAGTTCCCAGCTTTGTTGGAAATGATTATTTCTGTGATACAGCTTACAGAATTATATACACTGGTTATAGCCCATATCCCCTGCAAACTGGTGACCCACTATGGGATGGGAGAGGGTGTGGTTATCGTAGTACTTGTTGTTCCTTTAATAGCCCTCCATGGTTTATCAAAAATCTTTCCTCAACTACAGCAGATGACATAGAGATGAGGATGTGTAGACCTAATAGTTATGGTCTTCCTCTTGAAATAGTGGACCTATATGTACAGTAGTATTGTATCTTAAATGTATACATACTAAAAAGTGTGAATTTTAGATATTATTTTTGGAGTGACAATATTTTAATATTTACATTAAAAGCCACACAAAAAAACAACAACCAATAGTGGTCTGCAATTTTTAAACTAATTTGTAGTTATAAATTGTAACTTATTTACATAATAGTTAAATCCAAGGCTACTGGCTGTACTAGTCAGCATTCTGGTGGTCAGTCTTGGCTGCTAGCTGAACCAGAGCCTTGCAGCTAGCTGACATTGGGGGTCACGGGAACAGACACAACTCACCCAACTCTACCTAGGGGAGTAGATTTTGTTAGCTAACAATGACTTTGGCATCTTGGATAATCCAATTATAAAGATAAAATCAACTCTACTTAACTCCAGCTTCTGTATCAGGACAATATGGATAGCTTATTAAGAACTCCTAGCTACTAAACTCCAGCTTCTTCGATAATATGGATTAATATCCCAAGCCTACTTAACTCTACGAGCTAAGAGATATAATCCTACTTCAAACAATTAATTCTTATAACAAATTTTATATCAAATTTCTCTCCTGTGGTATTACAAGTCCACAATTAAAACAAAAATGCCTAGTCAGCTTTTAAAATAAGGAGGAATTGTGACTCATAATATTCCTGCAAACACATCCTAAAGCAACAAAAAAAGTTGAAATTATAACTCATACTTTCTACTCGTAATGGGAGAAATGTATTAGGTGTGTAATAAGAAGTTTTTATTATTTTTCTATACAGAGAAGAAATTCAAGGCCATAATATTTGTATATAGTCCAATTATATATCAAATGTCCTAAGAATAACTTGTAGGTTTTTTCTTATTTACTGCATAATAAAATTAATACAAAGAGTTCATTAAAGGTTTTTTGTTTTGAAGAAATCTGAAAGTGGGTAAGGGTTATCAGGTATGATTTTTAATGCTATCAATGGAAGAACTCATGAAATTGCAGACTTTGTGTAACCTATGAACGCTTAAAGAGTAGTGCTAGAGACACAGCCACACAGCTGGAATCATATGTTCAGCTTGTTATTGACATTGAGCAATATTCATATGATCTGATTTCTGACCCATGACAGCTCCAAGACCTAATAAAGGTGCATCAGCTGCTGAGACTAGCTATACATTGAGTCAGTGGATTAGTACCAACACAGTAGATATTATCAGCTCTTTCCTTGACAAGCTATCTTGATATTTTGGGCTGAGAGGTCTCTCAATGGTTGATTAATTTCTGCCAGATTAAGTGAAATAATTCCAATCATCAGTCATTCCCCTAGTAGGTGATGCTGCTGAGTTTAATAATTTTGAAAAAAATTGCACTAATCTATTTGTGGTATTTATTTTTCCCACATTCTTAATAAAGACTGCGTGATTTCAGTATGTGGGTAGACAGTTATGAGAGTATCACTGGAGTGAGTTGAAGAAGTTGTTATTTTTAGTTATAATCTACTTCAATTGTGACTATGCCAAGAACATATCCAAATACTCTGTGACAGTGGTATTTGTTTATATACTAAACTGCATTTATTTAAGTGCTTAATAAGGTGTGGGAATTTAATTCACTTTGTAATATAATATATTATGCTAAGATAGGGCCAGTCATAGAAAAAAAGATAGTCTGATGTGATGCAGGCTAGGGTTTATCCCACAAGCCTGACACTTATACGATAAAATAAATGATTGAAAAAAGTCAGCCATGCCAGTAAAACTGAAGACAACAACAACAACAACAACAATGATAGGAAGTTTCAAAATTTTCCCCACACTCTGTTAGTTACATATTTCAATCAAAAAATTAATAGTTACTATGACAGGTGAAAGGTGGAACATTTGCAGGAGCATCAGATGAAACTAATCGTAACCCAACCTTCAAATGCCCTTGTACCAACACTGCCTTGTCTCCTCGAGTTCCAAGTTTTGTTGGTAATGACTACTTCTGCAATACGGGTCTCAGCACACATTACTCAACTTTTCCAAATGGTAGAGTGCATACTGCTGACCCACTATGGGATGGAAAAGGGTGCGGTAGGACAAACACTTGCTGCTCTTTCAATACCCCTCCATGGTTTGTTAAAGGTCTTTCTTCTCCTACAACTGAAAACATAGAGATGAGGATGTGCCAACCTGATGGTTCAGGAACCACTCCCTTTGAACTCGTGGAACTTTACGTAATGTAATTTGAAACTGGTGGAGTATTAACTCTTCTATGTCACTGACTTGTGTGCAATTGAGTTTTCTTTTTTGAAGTTTTAGCCTAACGTTTAGCTCACTATTTTAGAAGTGTAAAAGATGCATAGTGACATTTGGAATGAGAAAATGTAAAAATGTATTTTAGAAAATATCAGAGAGTAGTTTAGTATTAGAGTGCCAGTAGGCAACTAAACTACACTTTCCAAAACTAAGCTAAGCTACATGGGTATAGATAAATCAAACAACAACAATATATAAAACAAAAGATAGTTATAATCCTTTCAATGATTGAGTCATTTTGGGCCGAAATAATTATAACTATAGCAAATTTTCTTGTTCTAACAGCCAATATTGTTAATTAAACATTGGGTTCGAGGAATTATCACTGATAACCATCCGATCCCCGAAGGTGATGCCTGAGGAAGATCTGTGTCCAATTTAAACTCCCTTTGTGGTACAAATATTTTCCCCCCACAGGCTATTGAAGAGGAATATCACAGGGGAATAACATTTTTATCCATGGTTGTTACCACAGCAACTATGGCATAGTACTGATTAGCTTATAGTTATGAACTTTATAACAAAACCGCAATATCCATTTAAGCCTGTGACCCTTATGAGTATTGATGTAAAAATGTTTCTGCAGTAATATGGTGATATACTAATTAGTAACTTGTACAAATTACTGGTAAAGATTCTGCAGCAATGGGAGTTAGTACAGCACCATTAAAATTTAAGAGCAGCACATAACATAAACACAAATATCATACACACTAGCTATACAAAAAGAAAAAACGTAGATAGAAAAGATCATTAAATGAAGTCTCAACTGTAAATAATTGGAAAATGACAGTAGTTAGGATGTCCAGCAAATTGAAGCAGACATTTAAAACTGTAAAACCCCCATTTTTTTTGAAAGCATTCATGCTCTATCTCTGTCTAAGTTTTACCTTCCATTTCCAAAAGCTCGATGTATTGCAATTAACATGGTATTGTAAATATAATTCACATTATAATAGAAAATGAAAATTATTTTTTTCATTTGTGTAGTAACCATAAAATTTTGTGTGCATGTTTAGTGACCACATACCATCTGTTTTGTATCTATAATTGCTTAAAATCTGAAAATTTAATGTACAAACTTTGCATGTGTCTTTTCTACTATCAGTGAAAAGTAAAGTACTTGCTCTGTTATTAATGTAGTAGTGGGTGGAATGGTTGATTATGATGATCTAAGTGAGCTCTGTATTCTTGTATTTTAACTACTGGATATTGGACTAGTTTGAGTAATTGCTTTTGCTATAATTCATTAAGAGCAGAGTTATTGTACTTAATAATTATATAGTTGTGGGAAACATACTATTAAAATATTCACAAATATCATGATCAATCTCTGATTTGTTTAGCTAATTGAGATTTATCAGACAATTGTTTAGCTAAATAATTTCTTTATGGTTGCATAATGATGTGCTTCACAGCTACACAAGTACAGACATCAACGGCTTAAGTTTTAACTATTACTTAGCTGAATTCCTAGGAACAATATTATTGTATACAGTTATTCCTGAATTTAGTATTAAACAAACTATCTTAAGATAATAACTAACTCTTATAGGATCACCATAAAGGGAGTAGAGGATTGAATAGAGGAAAGAAGCCATTTTATGGAGCAAGAATAACAACACCTTGTTAAACATTACAGAAATTGTGTTACTTGGATACAATACATAAACTGTCTCTTGCATTACAAGGCTAAATGTATGCCTAAATGAGATAAAAATATAAGCTTAACATTTGACTCATTGTTGATACTATCTTCATGGATAGCTGCAATTGTGTCAACTGTTTCTGCCAGTTAGTATCCACTTTCTGTTATCTCTCAGTATGGGTTCTGACTGTGCACCCGTGCTACTATTGCTAGGCTTTATTTAATTTTTCAAATATTGTACTCCAGTATGGCCTTCACCACAAAATATTTATTCAGTCATAGATACAGCATATTAAAGTCAATAAACAAAATTCAAAAATTAATGAGTTATTTGATTGACAGTTCATAAATCATTCTTGTCCTGATAGTGGGGATATCTCTCTGCATAATAATGAGATAATAAATGCACACCACTAGCTAACAATAATAATAATTCAGTTACCTGATGAAATGAAAGAGATGTTCCTATTCCCTCATGCCTGGCTTACTTTATTAAATTCACATTTTGAGTTGAAACTAGCTATGCATAAGTGTATCAGCTACTGAACAAATAATCACATTCAATAAACTTACCATGCAAGTAAATACACCACAATCATAGCCATTATTCTGTACAGGTATGTTCTGAAATAAAGTAATTTTGATTAGTAACACATATTATTTCAAAAGTTTTTTTTCATTAATACCTTTGGGGACCACAGTTCCATGTTGAAAAATTATCGTCAGTATATTTTCTGGACAAATAGTCTCTAATTTACCAATTCAGTATATAAACCATCTGTATAGCTAAACAGATCATTACCTAATATTATTTAAGCAGCTCTCATCATTTCTTAACATGGAATCATAGCATTTGATTTTCTTCTCATGAGCATCCATAACAACTAGCCGCCAATGAGAAGATGTGATGATCAGTATCAACAGCTTGTGAAAGGACATGTCCATCTAATAATAAAAAAAATGTTACAGGTTGAGTGAAGTGGAATGTTGAAAAATACCTTAATCCACTTTGACATAGCTTCATATCCACAGGTACAAAGTTTTTGGTAGAAGAAACACGATAGAGCTAATATAGAATTAGGGGACTTGGCATTGAACACCTTAGTTATTAGTGTAGTGTAAATGTCAATGATCTGTACGTTGGATAAGCATCAGAAAAATTAAAAGTATTCATAAGATTTATACTGATACCTTGTAATTTAATACATCTTTTATTAAGGGACCTTATTGACTCGTTTTTTGAATTAGTTATTGTTTTTTTTTTATAATTCATATTCAACTTTTTTCTTCCTGATTTTTACAGTTCATTCATTTCAGTTTTAGACTGTCACATTATAATACTAATTATTGAATAGATGAATATCATGAATTCTATTTTGTAGTAGGAAGAATGTTTTCTCAGAAGTAGATATAATTCACCCTTTCTTAAACAGAGCTCCTCTTTAAAAATCGTAGATCCACCCCTGCACATGGATCCACATGTTTACGTAGTTGCAGTGGGTAAGATGGTTGGTGTCTAGACATTGTGGTCACATGTAAGAGTGTGGCAAGGTTAAAAAGCTTAGCTTTAAGCGAGGTTGATGCAGCAAGTTTGAGGTGAAGTTTTGAGGTTACATCCTTAATATAGGGAATGAAGGTGATTCACAACTTGGTGTGTCTGGCGATGTCTGGATTGGTCTGTTGGCTTATGTGGTTAAGGTATTGGAAAGATTCAGTTTGCTGAAAGCCAAAGATTTACTTTTGTAAACACAAGTGCTGAAATAACATTAAAGATGGCATTTGACAAAGGGTATTGTTGGCAGTTTGCTATTGGTTGGAATGCACGAAGTCAGATATTGCCTTTGCAATTGGGAACATTAGCTCAATTCTCTGCCAATGCACAAAACATCATTGTATTAGTAGCAAGAGAATACCAATGTATCTCAAGGGTACATTAGATTTATGACTATACTATTTGAAAAGTGTTGTTGGAGATTTGATTGAATACTGTGATTCTGACTTGGCCAATGATTTAGATGGTAGGAAATCTTTGTTAGGTGACTGTGGTACACCGCTCTTCTGCTCTTCTGGAGAAGCAGAAACAGACATCAGTTGCTCTTTCTGCAGCAGAAACTGAGTATGTTGCTCCACCCATATTAACTACCTACCTAGTCAATATCCGAGTCTAAGGTCATGTCCACAGTTATTCTAATAAATTTAAGAGAAACAATGGCTATCCGGAGTTTAAAATGGCACTAAAATAGACTTAGTTTTACATGTATATTATGAAACCATCACTATCTTCAGATACAGGAAGCATGATCTGTTATAAAAACCACTAACAACGTAGTAATAGAGACATTGCTACCACATGCGCTTACTTCAATATGAAGCGATTTATTCCATTTTTCTCCCTACTGTTCCTTATCTTTCTACAAGAAGGTTTCTCCACTCATCTGGAGACTTGTGACTGCAACCAAATTAGAGGCTTGATCAACACCACAGTCCGAGAAGTCACAGTTGGTCTGGAAGATCGGTTGACAAAACTCATTCTCTTGAACATCAATTTATCAATGAGCAACCAATCGGAGGCCAGACTTACAACCACCATAAAAGAACTCCTGGAACCTATACAGCGGCAGCTAAATTTCCATCTCCCTCCGCCATCACAGTTTCCCCGAACACAAGCTCCGCCATCACAGCTTCCCCCAACACAAGCTCCGCCTTTACAGTTAGGAACTAGAGACAGTCCAGCTATTTCATGCAAGGATCTGCTCGAGAATCATCCCAATACGCCCTCTGGCTACTACTGGATTAATCAAACTGTGTCTCCAGCTAGAGTTTATTGCAGTATGAGTGAAACTTGCGGCAATGAGACAGGAGGGTGGATGAGGGTGGCCAACATAGACATGAGGAACACCAGTCAATCCTGTCCAAGAGGACTTACCTTATTAACCTCTCCTAAACGAGTTTGTGATATTACATCAGATGGATGTGTGAGTAACACATTTAGTGTACAAGGATTTCAATACAGCAAAGTGTGTGGGAAAATCATTGCTTATCAGAGAAGTACTCCAGTTGCCTTTCATTTTGGAAGTCGTGGTATTGAAAGAGGCTACGTCTTTGGAGTGAGCCTGACTCATGGTCAGAACCCACGCAAACACATCTGGACATTTGCAGGAGCATCAGATGAAACTAATCGTAACCCAACCTTCAAATGCCCTTGTACCCACACTGCCTTGTCTCCTGAAGTTCCAAGTTTTGTTGGTAATGACTACTTCTGCAATACGGGTCTCAGCAGACATTACTCAACTTCACCAAGTGGTGTGCATACTGCCGACCCTCTATGGGATGGAAAGGGGTGCGGCAGGACAAACACTTGCTGCTCTTTCAATACCCCTCCATGGTTTGTTAAAGGTCTTTCTTCTTCTACAACTGAAAAGATAGAGATGAGGATGTGCCGACCTGATAGTTCACCACTCCATTTGAACTCGTGGAACTTTACGTAATGTAATCAGAAACTGATAGAGTATAAACTGTGCTGCTATTATGTTGCTGACTTGCGTGCCATTCAATTATTTTAGCTATACATTTAGCCTAACCCTTATACCTTGCTATTTTAGTAATACAGAATAGTGTTATTTTGAACAAATGAGAGAAAAAATTGTATTTGGGAACATTTTAGCACAATTCCCACATAAACTAGATATATTATTATGTTCAATATCTTTGCTCTCAATTAATATCAATAAGTGAGCAAGTATTTAATTTAATCAACATCATAAAATACATCAATATAAGAAAGGAGAGCTAGCTAAATTATACTGCAGCTAACCCATTACTAAATCTAACCATTAGCAGGTATTGTTAAGTCGAATTGTTACTTGTATAAAGTTTGAAAAAATTGAATTTGCATACTTAAGCATTTTGGATACAAAGTGAAGGTATATATGGTCACTATAAATGAAGACTAAGATTTATCGTTAATACAGAAGCACATTATGTTAAGTACATTTTTCAATTTGAGGTTACAATACTTAGTGAAGTCACAACTATAAATAATTATGGAGCACATAGAAGCAGATTGAGTGTCCAGCAATTACCACCAGAAATTAGAAACTGTAATATAAATAGTAATATCAATAATTTCCAAGCTCATCCTACATTCCAAACTTTGTCTCCAATTTTCAAGCTCTCTTCTCCTCACGTGATTTATTTTAATATGACAATTAGTCACCGTACATGGCTACATTTTTGTCTTGTGCATGTGTGATATTTGCGTCTGCATATGCACTGGCATAGGACAGGAGGGACACAGGGGCTAGGGCCCCCATGTCTCAAGACAGGGGGCAGGGCCCTCTTTTGTTTACAGATTTGTGTACATGGGTGACCTTTTATTGAAGCCACTAGCAAGATATTTCAATGTTATGCTTGGTACATAGGCAACCTCTTCTTTCTCATGGAGTGTACATATAATTACATACATTGTCACTTGTTTTATTGACTAACAATGCATAGCCAACTATTAGAGCCACTGACAAACCGTAATTGAAATGACGAGTGTCAACCACATCAACTTCTGCTTAGTGGATTGTAAGAGTCTTTGAAAGAGTACATTTTTATTGTTAAAATAGCAAGTGCACTTTGGAATTCATTGTTAAATTCGGAGAGGTAGTATGAATGTAGCCAGTGGTTTAGAAAAATAAATGTTTTGCTGTTTATTATTTCAATATCAATATGGCTAAAACATATTTTTAGAATTCTCCATAACGTTTGGACAAAAGGAGCAGCTTAGCCATACATGTATTTATTTTTAATTGTGGTGGCCTCAGCCCCTCCAGTTTTCGTCCCCTTATAATGGGGGAGGGGCCAAACTTATTAGCATCATCCATACATGATAATATAACTCACACTAGAATGTTGACAGCTGCATTTTAGCTTAACCAGCTACTTGTCAACTGTATTCCAGAAAAAATAGTGTTCAGAATTTTTTCTCTTTGTTTTCTCTTTTGCCTGTAGCTATGTAACTATTCTTCCCCCTTTCAACTTGCTTCTACTCATCTGCAAACTTAAGTTTGGTGCTAGACACTAAATTTGGGCTTCCAAAAAACTAGAAAAGAGACACTACGAGGAAGCTCTTGCAGTGTTCTACTTAACTTGAAGAGTGTGTAGCTCTGAGTTCTCTCTTCTTTACTTTATCTATGGTAAGAAGAAATCATATACATGTTAGTTAGCTCACCATTTTTGTTGAAATGCATCAGTAGTTGGATTTAATTAGCTATCACTTGACAACCTATGTTTCTATGGTGATTAAAACTAATTGTAGTAATTTTTAATGGGTGTGGTTTAGCTTTAAGTGCCGTGGGGTCCTCCCATTCCAAATCATCTTCCTACACTCCTGTTAAGCATGTTATGTAATGTGCCAATAGCTTAGTAACGATTCTCCCATTACTGCAGAATTTATTTCAGTAGTAAAATTAAGACATTATTATGCCACCACCACCATGTTACTGCAGAATAGTGCTACTTGTATTTTACCTCACAATCGATGAAGCACATTGTAGTTTAGCATGCTTTGCTACTTCTAATATATTAATACTAGCGGAAGTTGTTTAGGTGGATACAATATATATACTATTGTATTATGAAGTCTAAATGTATGTCTAGCATAACAAATGAGATATAGAATACAATACTGAACAATGGACTTGTTCTTGATGTTTTGTTTATTATACAGCTGCAGTCACTTCTGTCTGTGCTAACTGTTTCTGCCAGTTAGCATCCATCTTCCGGTTTTCTCATACTATGGGTTCTGCCTGTTACATTCTGTGCACCTGTGCTAACTTAGTGCTGGACCATTGTTGTTATTTACCCTCACACACATGCGTGAGAGTAGGGTTATGGCATGTATCCTCTTGTCTGTGTGCTGTCATACTCTGATTTTGGAGATTAGTCAATTAACCATTGATTTAAATATGAAGTTATTTATTAGAATATGTAAGTGCGCAGCCTTTTTGAATTTTCCGGTGAGTTTTTGGGAAAACATGAAGTAGTAAGATTCATATATTCTGATCGTCATGTTGTAATCACATGAACAGATTTTTTTATCTGAATTAGTAGTGGCGCTGCCACTAGTGGTGCGATTAGCATTCAGCCCAACCAATTGTATTAACAAGGAGGAACAAAAGATATAAAAAAGTGGAATTTTCAGTATAAAAATAGGGACTTATAGTTCAAGAAAAGTGCTGTATAGATTATTGTATTATGATGCAGCAGATCAAACATTCTATATTTAAAAGTTAAAAATTACTAATGCAACATATTACTCCAACCAAAACTGTATGAATTACAAGGAGAGACGTAGAGAACAGTATTACAACTTCGATAGCTTCAGGTGAGGTAGTTACACTCAGTAGCAATGTCTTCACACATTATAACCTGCTAGCTGTTTTTATATCAAGCATTACTTCCTTAAACAATAGCATTGCCTATTAGGGTTGTAGTTCCACAGTAATTTTAGCACATAATTTATTCTAGGGCAAGGCATCTCTATTTTTAGCAATACAACAAAACTTGAGTATCAGTCACTGTAATAAAAAAAGAAACAAATTTCTTTAAAAAAAGCAGTAAGTCTTCTGGGTCTCCCGTGAGAGTGTACTGCAGTATGAGTGGAACCTGTGGCAGAGAGACATGAGGGTGGATGAAGGTGGCCATCATAGACATGAGGAACACAAGTCAATCCTGCCTCAGTGGACTCTATTTATTAACGTCTCCTAAATGAGTTTGTGACATTATATAGAAGGGATGTGTGAGTAACACATTTAGTGTGCAAGGGATTCAGTACAGTTGAAGATCATTGCATATCATAAAAGTGTTCCTGATATGGAAATCGTGGTATTGACAGAGACTATGTCTATGGAGTGAGCCTGACACATGGTCAAAACCCACGAAAGCATATCTGGACATTTGCAGGAGCATCAGATGAAATTACTCTCCACTATAACTTTAAATGTCCATGTATCAACACTGCATTGACCACAAGTTCCCAGATTTGTTGTAAATGATTACTTCTGTGATACAGCTTACAGTAGATTATTTTCTAATTATAATTCTTATTCACTGCAATCTAGTGACCCTCTATGGGATGGGAAAGGATGTGGCCCTACTAACACCTGCTGTTCTTTCAACAGTCGTCCTCTGCAAACCAGGAATTGGTACTACTCCTCTTGAAATCATTGAACTCTGTGTGCAATCTCTTGAGCTCCAAATAACTATAGCGTTTTTGCTTTAATGAGGCTAGAGACTTATACAAGTATCAAAGTATCAAAGTATGCACAGCATTTACTAGCTATAAGTTTTTATTTTTACCGTACTTTTGGAGAAGTCAGTAGAACATACTAAATAGGATACAGTGTATTACACTGTCTGTTTAGATATACTAACATGCATCAAGAAGTTGCTAATTTGATGTATAGGTGTTTCCTATACAGTGTTGTAATTAAGAAGAATCTGAATTATCTTGTATATCCGGTTATCATTTCATTGAATAATTGGATGTAAATTTTTAGTGTTGAAGCTATATTGGAGAAGTTGGAGTCTATGTTAGATGCATATCTGTAAAGGCTTGAGACGCTAGCATTACCCTGTGATGAACGCGTGTAGCTAACTATGGGCTCAGAGACCCCTTACCTTACGGGCACAACGACCCTTTACCACACGCAATTACCTACATGTGCGCATGCTCACAATATTTGATTCACAGTTGCACACATTGCTATTTCCAGTAACATCACTTTTATATCTCTTGTCATCTGGGTGCAAATGGGTCTTTGTATCCTATCTATGTGTGCAACTGTCAGGGGCTAGACCTCTATTGATCGTTGACTAGTGTCTGTTTGCTGAAAGAAGCCAGAAGAAGCAAACCCAGCGCTATTCCAATTGACGCCCACCACGAGCGGCATGGCTGAAGAGAGGCGCTGCCCGGTCGATGGATGCCCGTTCCTAATCCCAGAGGGACTGATGGCCACCCCTGTGTTGGCTGCTGCGCATCTTCAGGGACATTTGCTGAATCACAAAGGGACAGAGAGGTCCAAGGTCGAGGCTGTCAAGAGGCCAACGGTCTCTGCAGCCGGAACCAGCCAAGACTGGCTATACTTCCTATCAAGGTGGGAGGATTATGTGAAGGCCACCTGTGTCAAGGGTGAAGATCAGGCGATACAACTCCTAGAGTGCTGTGACCCAGATCTCCGCAAAGCAATCCAGCGCAACAATGGGGGCGTGGCCCTGTCAAAAAAGCCCCTGGTCGACATTATGAAGGCAATCAAGGTGCTAGCTGTGAGGGTCGAGAACCCTACAGTGGCACGAGACAAGCTGCATAACATGACCCAGGATCGTGAGGAAAGTGTAAGGGCCTTCGGGGCACGACTCAGGGGCCAGGCAGCCACCTGCCAATATACCAAGGCGTGCACATGCTCATTGGTAGTCGACTACACCGAGGAGAATGTGGCGGACGCATTGATAACTGGCATCGCGGATCCAGAGATAAAGCAAGGCTTGCTGGGGGAACCCGACCAGCCACTCTCCATGGAGAGAGCCATGCTCTACGTCGAGTCCAAGGAGGCAGCAAAGACATCCGTATCGCTCCTGGACCCAGGTACCTCCATGGGGGCGGTTCATCAGAGCAGCCACAAGAAGACAACTCGAGCCGGGCGTACACGACCCAACAGCGACACGGACGACGAGAAGTGTTACTTCTGCGGGAAGACGGGGCACGGGAAGTACCCCCAGATCTCTTTACGCGGCGCCGAATGCCCAGCATTCGGCCACACCTGTGGGAAATGCGGGAAAAAGAACCACGCCGACAGAGTGTGCCGGTCAAAGCAACCCTTGACCGAGAATGCCATCTTTGGCACATGTTGCGACATCACGACCCACGAAGCGGGAGGGTGTCGCACGCTGGATCACCACGTGTTTTCCAAAGACAGATGGGTGAAGAGGCAGTCTCTCCCCCCAGCCAACCAGGCATCTGTTGGTCAGACTGATTCCAGACGATTACGACCGACTGCAGATCGCTCGACGCCCACACGCTGCACAATGCAACATTGATGGCATGCCCGACACAGGGTGTCAGTGTTGCCTGGCAGGTACACACATCCTCCAACAACTCGGGTTACCCCGGACACACCTTATCCCCGTGTCCCAACGGATGCAGGCGGCGAATAAGAGCGGGATACACCTCCTAGGTGCCATCCTAGTGGAAATCTCACTACCAGACACCAAGGCCAAGTCCAAGCAGATGGTGTACGTGACACCCAGTGTCAATAGATTGTTTTTGAGTAGAGAAACATGCTCGGATCTGGGGTTGATATCTCCTCAGTTTCCATCCACGACTACAGCAGCAGCATCGAGCATCCCACTACCTGGGCAGTCTTGCTTCGGCTCCCCACACAACACGCCCCCGCCACCTTCAGGAAACGGCAAGGCTAGGGACCCGTCGTATGAACAACCTCCACTCCAACCCAACAACTCGGCGGAAAAACGCACGTGTGGATGCCCGACACGCTCACCACCACCAACTGGCCCAATCCCTCTCCCCGTCCCAGCCACAGAGGAGAACAGGAGTGCACTCGAGCAGCACTTACGATCGACCTTTAAAGCCTCCACATTCAATGTGTGTACACACCAACCCCTTCCCATGATGGTAGGCCCACCCCTGCGGCTCAACATCGACCCTGGGGCAAAACCGGTCACTGTACACAAGGCAGCCTCAGTGCCCGTGCACTGGGAGAAAAAGGTCAAAGAGCATCTCGACCGCGATGTCCGTCTCGGGGTACTGGAGAAGGTCCCAGTGGGCACACCCGACACCTGGTGTCACCGAATGGTGATTGTTGGCAAAGCCAACGGCGAACCACGGCGAGTCGTGGATTTCCAACCCCTCAACCAACATGCAACGAGGGAGACACACCACACTAAGTCCCCGTACCACCAGGCACGCAGCATCCCCAAGAAAGTGAAGAAGAGCGTCTTCGATGCGTGGAACGGATACCACTCCGTTCCATTGCACCCGGAGGACACGCACTTCACCACGTTTATCACACCTTGGGGACGGTACCGCTACCTGACCGCCCCCCAGGGGTACAAAGCGTCAGGTGACGGGTACACCGTCCGTTTTGATTCGCTCATTGAAGATGTGCCAAACAAGACGAAGTGTGTGGATGACACCCTGATGTGGTCCTCAAGCATTGAACAGGCATTTCACGATGCTGTTGGCTATCTGCGCCTGTGCGGAGCAAACGGAATCACCCTGAATCCAGAGAAATTCGTCTTCGCGCAGGACACAGTCGAGTTTGCAGGATTCGAGATCGGACCCACAACGGTGAAACCAGCCCGCAAATTTACGAGAGCAATCGCCGAGTTCCCGACACCCACGTCTACCACAGATGTACGTTCATGGTTTGGGCTCGTAAATCAGGTGGCCTACTCTTTCTCGCGTGCGGATGTCATGACACCGTTCAGAGACCTCCTCAAGCCAGCAACCACGTTCTCATGGACGAACGATCACCAGGAAGCGTTCGAAGCCTCCAAGAGGCTAATTATTGACCAAATTCAGACAGGCGTCGAGATTTTCGACAAAGATCGAACAACATGCATAGCCACCGACTGGTCAAAGTCCGGCATCGGCTATTGGATGTTTCAGCGCCATTGCTCCTGCCCCCAACGTGAACTCTTCTGCTGCAAGGACGGCTGGCGGATCACTCTCGTAGGAAGCCGTTTCACCCACGCAGCAGAGAGCCGGTATGCTGCCATCGAGGGGGAGGCACTCGCTGTCGCTGAGGCACTCCAGCGATGCCGACACTTTGTCCTCGGCTGCACAGACCTATACATCGCTGTTGATCACAAGCCCTTGGTCAAAATCTTCGGCGACCGGGCTCTGGCGGACATTTCAAACGCAAGAATCCGCAACTTGAAGGAGAAGACACTGCCCTTCTCCTTCAAAATGGTCTACATCCCCGGCGTGCGAAACAAAACGTCGGATGCTCTATCCCGTCACCCGTCTGGATCCAACACTCCCCATGGGATGGCCCTGCCAGACGCGGTGTCGGCACCACCCCCACGAATTCCCATCGCCCTGATGGCTGGAATGTCGATTGACCCAGCCGACACCACCAGCGAAAGGGACGAGGACGACCTCACGTCCAGCTTCTGCTCAGTTCTTGAAACAGCAACCCCCATCACATGGCAGCGTCTCAAGGAAGCGACGACAGCAGACATTCACTTCCAACAACTGATCGAGCTGATAGAAGAAGGCTTCCCTCCACAACAGGCTAAGATGCCCAGCAATATCAGACAGTTTTACATCCATCGTCTCCACCTCTACACGGTGGACGGAGTAGTCATCTTCAAAGACAGAGTGGTCATTCCGCCAGCATTACGAGACGACTGCCTCCAATTCCTCCACTCTGCCCACCAAGGGACAACAATGATGCAGGCAAAAGCTGATGCATCCATCTTTTGGCCAGGCATAGCAGCAGACATATCAAACCATCGGTCATCGTGCACCACGTGCAACGTTATGTCACCCTCCCAGGCATCACTACCGCCAACACCACCGATTCTCCCAACGAGGCCCTTCCAGAGTCTATGTGCCGATTTTTCCACCACAAGGGACACACATATATGGTGATTGTAGATCGATATTCTGGCTGGCCCATCGTGGAAAAATCCATCGACGGCGCCGCCGGACTCATCACCGCACTACGCAAGACTTTTGTCACCTTTGGCATTCCGGACGACATAACGACGGATGGGGGCCCGGAGTTCACTGCTACCACAACCAAGAAGTTCTTCTCTGACTGGGGTGTCCATCACCGTCTCTGTTCCGTCGCCAATCCCCATAGCAACTCACGTGCAGAGATAGGAGTGAAAACCGTGAAGCGAGCACTGGCGGACAACACGCCTGCTAATGGAAACCTAGATTGCGACAGGTTCCAGCGGGCAATGTTGGCATACAGGAATACGCCTGACCCAGTCACCAGGATTTCGCCGGCTATTGCAGTGTTCGCCAGGCCTATCCAGGAGCTTATCCCTGTATTACCCGGCAAGTTGAACCTCCACACTTACTGGGACAAACTCCTCGACGCCAGGGAGACCACCATGGCAGCCAGAGGAGCAACCGAGCTTGCCAAATGGTCTCAGCACACCCGAGCACTCCCACCATTACGGATAGGAGACCAGGTCCGCATCCAAAATCAGACCGGACCTGCTCCTCGCCGATGGGACAAGACGGGGACAGTCACAGAAGTAAAACAATTTGACCAGTACTGGATCAAGTTGTCGGGTTCAGGACGAGCGACACTACGGAATCGCAAATTCCTACGCAAATTCGCTAACCCTTCTCCGACCACGGCTGACATGCAGCCAACGCCCATTCCGCCACCCATCCCACCTCCCGACCCGTGTCCACCTCCCATGGAACCAGACACGGATCCCACATCATGGGACTCACTTCCAGGGGAACTTCCTCCGACACCGTGTCAGATCCCTCTGGAAACGCAGCCTAGTCAACCGGCAGAGTCTCCCCCCACCCCAGACAGACCCTCCACACCCGCCCTGCGGCGTTCAACACGGGAATGCGTAACCAAACATCGGCCGAACTATAAAGACTGATTCGACCTGGGGGGAGATAGCTAACTATGGGCTCAGAGACCCCTTACCTTACGGGCACAACGACCCTTTACCACATGCAATTACCTACATGTGCGCATGCTCACAATATTTGATTCACAGTTGCACACATTGCTATTTCCAGTAACATCACTTTTATATCTCTTGTCATCTGGGTGCAAATGGGTCTTTGTATCCTATCTAGCGTGTTTCTAACGTCCCATTGTTATTTCCGAAAGCTTTTGTGAAGAGTAAGAAATAGTAACTGATTTATTGCTGATTGTTTTGTAAGTTAGCGCTTTAAAATGGATGTGGAAAGCCACACCTCAAAAGTGAAACGACCACAAACAAGTACATCAAGAGTTCCTACAAATTTGTTCCATGTCCTCAAGCCCTTGGATATATCACTGGAAAAACCTTAGGAGATCAGGAAAATATTCCAAAGTTAAAGTTGCTTGGTCTCCTTATGAACGGGAAATGGTTAGTATTAACTAATGTACTAAATTTTATTGGCTATATTATTATTTAAAAAAATAAATTATTATTATTATTATTATTATTATTATTATTATTATTATATTATTGTTGTAGTTTTTTGTTATGATTATTGCCTATAGATTGCAATCAAGATAGTAAACAAGGCTAAGGTGGATAAGGAAGAACTGGCCAAGTTTTTGCCAAGAGAGATTGCTATTCTCCAAGAAGTCTCCCACCCTCACATCGTTAAGATGTTTCAAATTGTAGAGACAGAATGCCAATGCTTCTTAATGACAGAAATTGCTGAAAATGGCAATGTTCTGGATTATCCGAACTTCAGATGTGTTCTAACTGAAGGAGAGGCTCATCATATCTTCAGCCAAATGTGAAGCAGTATCCTATTGCCATTCCTTAGGAATAGCACACAGGGATATTAAGCTAGAAAATGTCTTCTTTCACAAGAACATGGACGTAAAAGTAGGAGGTAAGTTTGTTTAGTTTAAGTTTTGTTATAAAAAATGTTATATTTTTTCTTAATATTTAAGATTTTGGATTTGCCTTGGAATGCAAGAACAAGCTGTGCTGTACTCCAGTAGGATCCTCTATCTACAAGGCACCTGAAATCATGCTGTCCTTAGTAGATGAGTTTGATCCATTCAAAGCGGATTCATGGAGCATGTAAGTGTTAAATTATAAACAACAACTAAACTATGTTTATTTGCTATAAATTAATTACAGGGGTGTTTGCCTGTATGCATTGGTGAATTATCCATTTGGAGGAGACTATGAATGCTACAATAATAGTCTAGCAGATTACCAAAACCTTCAATTAGGATACCACCACACAGAAGGTAAACAGATGCATAATACTATGGGATATTCTATTTATTGTTCTATTGGCATTTTAGAATTCCACAGCTCTGTGAGCTCTCTCCTAACTATCAACTTAACCTTACGACCTCTAATATCAGATATTCGTTTCCACTCGTGGATGACAGACTGCCCTAGCATCCGACCATCGTGGTGTGACATGAGTGATAAATATACCATACAAACATATCTTCCCTCGTACTTGCACAATGTAAAACCGAGACACTTGTGCACTTCTCAGTCTTCATTGGGCAACAATGCTGTAGCTCCTTATGCTCAATCAATGGAGGATATTAAACAGACCTTTCATGTGGAGCTGATGCTGGAATTTCTACAGTACTTGATGATATTGCTGAGCCTGGAGAATTCACTTGTGACCAAGTGAAGGAGGCAAGATGTGCTGCTGCTTGCATGGAAGCAAAAGGAGCTGGAATCAGACAAGAAGTTTCATTTGCCATTGAAAAAGCTACTAATGATAGAGAAGTCAAACATATCGAAAATACCATTCTTGAAGAATATGCGAGTAATCATACACCATCTGATACCACTTTACCAAAAGTGAAGGCTTCTGTGGCAATTGAATATACTACTGATTGTGATAAAAATCACAACACAGTAATTTAAACATCTACATAACTTCTGGATTGAATTTGACACCAGTATTATTATTATGTGTTGAATTAATGAATTATTCATTTTTAAAAAGATGTTTCTAGCAGTTTCCCAGCCCTCTTGAATAATCACTGAATGGTGCCAGTGAAAGACTGATGTGTTAAATGTATTATAATATGGTAGGTCAAACGTTCATAATTTGGTTTATGAATAGTGAGAACTTAGATACTGTCCACTGACTAGCATAAAGATTCTTATAAAACTAGCTTGAATATTCATGCAGGCGGTCAGTAGCTATTATGTATCCCTTCGTCAAATGCAGTTAATACATTACCTGCACTGGTAGCTCGCATTCTGACTCTAGAATATCTATTTGGTAAAAGGTAGTCAATTGTTTAATTTATTGGTAGCTCAAATAAATCAAGTCATGTATACTAATAATATGATAATGATCAACTAAACAATGAGGATCAGCAGGATGAAGCTTTTCAACAAATGTTTCAAGGACAAACCACACCCATTAATCATTACTGTTCTTTTTAGCATGACCACACTCACACCCTCACCCATATTGATTGAAATTTTATTTTTTTTATCAATTTTTGCAAAAGTAATTTAAAATTTAGTCATGAAAATTGTGTTATGACAGCATTCCTCCTGTAGCTATGTCCATTAAAAATACTATTGCGAATCCTGTCAACATTTTAAACAGAAAATAGTTATCAACCCAGACATTATCAGTCTGATCAACAATATTTCATCTGACCAACCTCACACAATCGTCATGGTGATCTTGCCTTGTCATATTTAGTGTTGTTTTGGTTTACTAAAACCAAAGCCAAAGCCCCTTAGTTTTGGGTATATAACTTTTGGAAGGAAAAGCTAAAGCAACTGTAGCTATAGATAGGGAACATAAAGTGAATATTATAGAAAACAGCTAATTCAAATAAAACCAAAACTATCAGTGAAGTGAATGACAACTGAACAATCTTTCTTGTAACCTATTCACCTTCAATCATGCAATCATTAAGTGAGCATAGATATTGTAATTTACTTAATAATTCGAATTATAACAAATGTATGACTTGGTTAATGTATCTATATAATATAAACACTCTCCGAACAAAATAAGAAAACAAAAAAGCAAGCTGGAGTCATAATTAAGGTTTAAATGAATTGAATTTCCAATTTCTATGTTCATTTTTAATAAATGCAGGAAATTTCTTACATACACTATCCAAATCTACAACAAATTATCAAAACTGTAGGACAATTTCCTTCTTAGTTCCCAGGATATACAAATTACACTGTCAAAATGCAGGAAAGATTCTTCATATAATCATTACAATATACAAGAATGAGAGTATTACAAGCAAAATGTAGGAAGGATCGCTCATAGAGTATATTCAATATAAAAATAAGTGCATCAAAATGTTGGATATTTCTCACATTGATACTCCAAATATGAAAATGATAGCAGCCATGTCTTGAAAAATACTTACCATAATTTTCATAAAGTAAAAAGGGTTCTGCAAATGCCGACCATTTACCTCAATAAGATACCAAACTTAATGATAAAGTGAAAGAAATTATGATGAAGACAAAATACGTAAAGGAGTGTATTAAAATGTATTGAGTATCTCTGTCTGCTATTTGTTTGCAAGAAACCCACACATATGGTCACCATAAAACTTCTCATATTGGTTGTAGGAAATTTTCCTGCACCATGAAAGTTTGATGAAATATGTTCCTTTAGCATAAAATTTCCTATACATATTTTGCAAGAAAGATACGTACACTTGGTGCACCAGAAAATTTCCTGCATTATTTTTTGCATGAAATTTTCCTGCATTTAATTTGCCAGAAAATTTCCCGCTTTATCTTTTTGCAGGAAATTTTCCTGCACTTATTTTGCCAGAAAATTTCTTGCTTTTGTTTGCTAGAAATAAGCCATGGAAACACTTGAAGTGAGACAGCTTGAAAGAATACTTTCCTTGGAGAGCTTTTCGAAGGGTTCCTCCAATCATCAAATCTTTCTTTTTGGCCTTTTAACTTTCCCAACTCATATCTCCTTAAAACATCCTGCATTTTATGAATAGACTGCAGCAGGCTGTATAGTGTCATCTGTATGGCCTGTTCTATAATTGTTTGATTCTGTTAAATACAGCATATAATTAAACCTAGATAGCAAAAAAAATTACCTTACAATTTGGGAAGTTGTCAATAAAGCCAAACATTCTTGCTGAAATGCAATATATTTTTTGAGTGATATCTCTCCCTGGGTAATTAAGTTTTACCGTCATCTGTCCATAGCAAAATGCACGAAATATAACTTTCAACAACATGCCGCCAGTTCTGCAAATCCAGTGGAACGTTAAATACTGTTGAATTTGTTGTGCTGCTTTGCCAACATCATGGCCGCCATCCTTGGAATGTCATTTCCATATATTGCACACTTCCTACTGGCTATGTTGCGCTTTCCCATAGTATTAATATTCCTTATGGCATGCCAACGCTGTACTCCTCCAATTACCTATTATGTTTATAATGTATACTTAACTATAATAGCTTACTGAACGACTTTACCTCATAAGTATAATTATGTCCATTTACAGCCCTGAATTCATTGGCACTGCATGATGCAATCACAAGTAAGTCAGTCAGACTTCGTGGTCAGTCTCCTCTTCTTTTAACATTTTCACTAAATATTGTACAAACCATTCCATTACCTCCCTGACTTGGTAGTAATCAAAAGGCTCCTTCAGCAAATCGAAAAAAAAAATCGTACACACCTGCGATAAACAACAATCTGGCTACATGGTATTTCAGGGTAATAATAACGTCATGTAATTAGACATAAATGCTTTGTTGTCGTGACAACTACTTTACACAAAATGTTAAAATGTTATTCAACAGTTCATAATATTATCCCACAATCTCCTATAACAAACACACCATAACTATAAACTGAAATAAGATCAATCTTTGAAGGAACTTTCTCCCAGAGAATATAGTTGTGTAGGTACGGTGGGGATTCAGGGGGGTTCTGTGAACCACCTTTTCAAAGTAATGATATTCACACGAGTTTCAATATGTAGAAATTGAAGCCAGTCACATATTCTAATAAGTTCAAGGGCATAATTAATTATATCCATGAGTGTTAGTACACAGTAATTAAAACAAGTCACATTTAATTTACAAGTCTTGGAAAATTGAAGAAGCATAAAGGTCATTGCCCTAATAAAAGCAACAACCTTGAATATTTGTGTATAAATATATATGACTGACTGGCCTCATAATCTTCTTAGAGTAGCGAAAGTTATTTAGCAACCATCAGATTGATCAAAACATTGAATTAAAATGGACCTCAGTATTTGGTAGCTGATATAATAGCTTAGATTGTACATAATATTCGATCGGGGTAGTAGTGCTTCATAAAGATTGACAAATTGTTATAGCTACATATCATCTCAGCTTGAGAAATTACACCAATTAAAAAGGTTACGGCTCACTGTAGAGATATATTATTATACTGATGGAAATATCCTTTCTACATTTCAGCACAGAAGTACACATGCATACGCACTATATACTGCATGCATCATACGAACACATTTATATACATCTCCAGGTAGAACCACTACACTGGGACAGGGGCTGAAATTTTCAAGAGGTTACAACATAAAATAATAATAATAAACAAACTAGCAACACATGCAAAGACTTTTTAATTGAAAAGCCTAATGACTGTTAGTTAATTAATTACCTGTGGCTAACATTCCATACCCAGCCAACCAGCTGTTCTAGCTTGCCCTCTATTTACTCATTCAATTCCAAGCACCCATCAAGTGACTTCACTCTTTTGCTGAGACCACCCATACTCTCTCTGTAAGCACACATTTGTAATTTAAGTTATTGTTGTCAGCCTCATTGCGTGGTAAGAAGTTGAGACATCAGTTGTATGTCATGTATTTAATTTTTTTCATTTGACTACTACTTACTACTTTTGCCTTCATCATCAAGTTTGGCTTAAAGCTTTCCAATTGATTGAGTAATATAAAACTCTGTAGTCCTGGCAAATCTTGGAAAAAGAATATGATATTGTTTTTAATGAGTGCATCACAGTCCAACCAGCTGCCAGGCACACATGAACTTTGTGGCTATTGTGGTTTATGAATTGGGTAAGCCTGAATACAACTTGTGGCTTGATAGCAAACCCTGGCAAAAAAAAAGTTTTTTCTCTTCCTTTTCTCCATTAGGCTTCTCTGACTGGTAGCTTAGGCCTGGCACCAATCAGCAAAGACCTCTGATTTCATTAATAATAATTGTGATGCAGGACAATGAGGAAACATCACAGAGAAATAGTTGCATAAGTACCCAGTGACTAGTTCAAACCCATGAAACCTCAATTATCTGTGTCAATAGGAAGGTAACCCACAATGTGTAGTAGTATCAGCAGCTTTGTTAAATTGGTACCAAAGAGTCAAAAGAATCTTCCTTATGCTTACTATCACAGCATAAGACACAAACTGTTTACAAATTACTCCTCCCACTACACTCATTATTTCCTCCTTTCACAAATCTCCTCCAGCATGATCAAATTTCAGTCGGCTCAACATGTACATAGTGTGGTATATATGTGTGTGTGTATGTGTATAAGAATGGGTATAACATGTGTGCATGGATGTATATGTCAATCTCCCAGAAGCCAGCCCGTGTATCTAGAGGATATCCAGCCCAGCAAAAAGGCAAGCAGTAGAAGTTAATGCTATGAGCACCAAAATAATAATTAAGTCCTAATTAATAAATGTGGTTTACTTGCATGGGGACACTACTTTAGCACAAATACACACCATGTAACTATTCATTGTACACTATCCCAAGCACGTGCAACCCAAACAAACATACATACACAATAGACCCACAATGGCTATAAAAAAAATTAGTATCATTAGGTTGTGAGCATAAAGCTTATATCAATTATAATAGTAAGATCAAAAAGAAAGCTTCCATCATTGGTTAAGTTTCCTTGATTTAGCGCTACTCAATTCCAGTCAGGTGTTTCTTGGATCAAACAGCAATTGAATCTTGGCAAGTTATCTGTCAATGCATGGTAAGGTCAATATCCAAGATATAAAAATAGAAAAAAATTATTTCCCAATTGCTTTGCATATGCATTCCCATTCTACTAAGAAATACACTTAATATACATATATTCCCTACTATCCTGACAACAATCTAAATAGCTACTATACATGCTTGTCAATGATACCACAAAAACGAAGCAATAATAATAAATAAAAAAAAGAACACATGATATCTCACTTATTTGATATGGAATTTTTTCTTCTAGATCACGTTTTTGCTCTTTATACCCTTTCTTGGTCATCTTAGCATTAGGTGGATCAATAGCTTCAGCAGTACTTCTGCATCTCTTCCTTCCTTGTGAAGAGGCTGGATCGTTAGACAAAATTGATATGTCTCCATCTGTGGCTTCATTGTCTTTGAAGATAGACTGGCACAAAAGGTCATCACATCAGAAAGATAAGGAGCCATTTCCGCACAGAAATCATTAGCATCCTTTGTAAAGTTGGCAAGTCGGCAATTAAAACTATATTTATTGCTCCCATCTTTGTCATGACCTTTACACTGAGGAAACGAATTATCAAACAAAATGTTGATGGTAGCTTGCTAGAAACACACAGGCATTATGCTAGCTAGTTTATTCTTTGTCACAACACAAAAACTCCAAATGGTAGTATTATAGCAATGACTATTAAAATACTCACGTTTATGACATCTGCACTCCTAACAGATGCATGTACAACAGGTCCACTGGAAACACCATTGGTTAACTTCATTCGACTTCCTTTTTTCCAAAGAAAAACTTGCTTGTCTTGTGTGAAGAAAGTCAAATGCCAAGGTTTTGAAGAAACATTTACACATTCTAAGCTGCAATGTTTACTGCCTGAATTGAAGCCATTTTACTGAACACTGAATTCTATTGGCTACAGGCTATAAAAAAACCACATGGTGTTAATTACTTCCTGAGCTTCCAGCAAGCTCATTGGATAATAGGCAAAATTCAAATTCTTGAATGGAGTTCAAGATGGAAGTTGATGGATGCTTATTGTTTAGTTCTGATTGCAGCAATGGTTCTTCAGCTTGTGGCCTGGAGATGCTTCCCTTATTGACTAACCCCACAAGGAACAGAACAAGAGGTAATATGTTTTAGTTATATTGGTTCAGATAGCTAGCTAGTTCTGTAATTTATAGTGTCATTATTTTTTTTAGCTATGAGTTTGTGTAACTTCTGAATATTGCATAGTAACCCAAGTTTTATGCTATCATCAGTGTGTAGCTAAAGGGCTTTACAATAATTTCAGGCATTTTAAAAAAACAAAAATACCCCACATTGTCAACAACCCCAAGGTGATGGCTGGTGCTTACAGGCTGGAAACACATATCCCTGGAGTTAAAGTTCATGGCCGATTCACTATGATGTTCATAGACAGTGGGCAATTTAACCATGACTCCAATCTGACTGTGGAAGTTTTATTACGAGTATTTTATCAGTTGAAGGTAAGAATTCTATCAACATGATGTAAAGTGATTCATAGTGATGTAAAAATATAAGCTGCAGGATGGATTACCAGAAATGCTGTATGTTCAGATGGATAACACTTGTCATGACAGTAAGAACAAGTTTACACTCACATTTGCGGCTATATTGGTTGAATTGGGAGTGTTCAGAAAAAGGTATTTAGGATTTGATTTGACTGATCCCAGGTTGATATAGATATTTATGTGTGTAGGTGAAGTTTGGATTCCTACCAGTTGGATATACTCATGAGGATATAGACCAAACATGCAGTTTTCGTCGACACAGCCTCAACTGCAGAAACACATTTGAAAATCGCTGGAAATATTCCTCCATTTCCAAAATGTAGGAAACATTTCTGCATTTTTAAAATGTAGGAACAATTCAGCTTTTGACAACTGCAGAAATGCTTTTGAAAAATGCTGGAAATATTCCTGCATTTCCAAAATGTAGGAAACATTTCTACATTTTTAAAATGTAGGAACAATTCAGCTTTTGACAACCGCAGAAACTTACTTGAAAATGCTGGAAATATTCCTCCATTTCCAAAATGTAGGAAACATTTCTGCATTATTAAAATATAATAACAATTCAGCTTTTGACAACTGCAGAAACACTTTTGAAAAATGCTGGAAATATTCCTGCATTTCCAAAATGTAGGAAATATTGCTACATTTTTAAAATGTAGAAACAATTCAGCTTTTGACAACCGCAGAAACTTGCTTGAAAATGCTGGAAATATTCCTGCATCAAAAATGTAGGAAACATTTCTGCATTTTTAAAATGCAGGAACAATTCAGCTTTTGACAACCGCAGAAACTTGCTTGAAAATGCTGGAAATATTCCTGCATCAAAAATGTAGGAAACATTGCTGCATTTTTAAAATGTAGGAACAATTCAAGCTTTTGAGAAACACATTTGAAAATGCTGGAAATATTCCTGCATCCAAAATGTAGGAAACATTTCTGCATTTTAAAAATGTAGGAACAATTCAGCTTTTGGCAACTGCAGAAACACATTGGAAAAATGTAGGAAATGTTCCTGCATTTCCGAAATGTAGGAAACATTTCTACATTTTTAAAATGTAGAAACAATTTAGCTTTTGACAACTGCAAAAACACATTTGAAAATGCTGGAAATATTCCTACATTTAGCATCTTTTTTTCTTTTCTTATTTACTTCGGAGGATGTTTATTCCCATGAGCTGTATTTGTCTGTCCTTACCATTCGAATAATTTTGGTGTTTAGCAAGAGAATCATAAAATGGCAGTATTAAAATGGACTTCTTAAAATTATACATGTACTAGCAATATTACTATAATTTAAAAGTTGTACCTAGTTTTTAAGTAAGCAGCACCAGTGACTGGCAGTGAATCAGCTTATTAACCACACTGGCTACAACATACCGATTTCCTTTCCTCTCTTCGACTATCAAGATTAGGAATTGCCCTAGAGAATAAGAAATTGATATGAAGACTAATCGTTAATTCTGCCATTAATATTTTTTAAATGGCCATATGAAGAAAGGTAGCTGTAACTTTATGTATAATGTACAAAACTATAACATATAATAGACAGCCCTAATTTCAGGTTGTTTTTATTGTAATTGGCTATTGATTTACTGTAAATTCATTTAAAACTCAATTCAATTATCTAACTTACATAGTGTCCAAAATGACAAGTTACAATGCTTTCCAGAAGAACCAAAAAGTACAAAACTCAGCGTTACTTCGTATTGTGTATGACCAATACAGTGCGAGCTAAGTCTGTCTCTCCAGAATGTCAGTTGCACAACACTTCCTGGAGGAACACCATAGGATTGCCTGGCAAGGTAGCAGTGTCAGTTGCATAACACTGCCTGGAGGAACACCATAGGATTGCCTGGCAAGGCAGCACTGTCAGTTGCACAACACTGCCTGTAGGAACACCATAGGATTGACTGGCAAGGCAGCACTGTCAGTTGCACAACACTGCCTGTAGGAACACCATAGGATTGACTGGCAAGGCAGCACTGTCAGTTGCACAACACTGCCTGTAGGAACACCATAGGATTGACTGGCAAGGTAGCAGTGTCAGTTGCACAACACTGCCTGTAGGAACACCACAGGATTAACTGGCAAGGCAGCACTGTCATAGAAAAAGAAAGCATTAAATAATTAAATAATAATATTATGTTAAATCACGCCAGGCATGAAATCAAGCACTTGGTGCTTGTGCTTATACTTTAAGCACTTTTTTGAAGTGTTAGGTGTTACCAAGCACTTTGGTGGATAAATGAATTGTGCTTGTATCGAAGAATGTAAATTCCAAGTGCTTGTTAAGCAACTTTTAAGCACCAAGGACTTTCAATGAACATGACAACAATATATATATATATTACATTAGCAATACATGCTCTTTTGAAGGTATGTGTATATCCCTTTACCTGGTACACTATACTGTTGTATAGTTTACAAGTGCCCTTACATTGATGGGTTTATTGGTGAGCAAGTGTAGTGAGCAAGGCATCATTTAGGGGTGAACAATTCAAAATAGGAAATATGGTGTATCTCTCTGTATTAGGAATGTTTATGCAAATGCACATGCGAGCTCGTTTTTCTCAGAAAAATTCAGGTTGTTCTGATCTAAAGGACCAAGTAAGTGCTTTAGTCTTAGACTTATAACTATATGATTACTTCATTGAAATGTTTGCTGTTGTTTTTTTTTTTAGTCACGTAAAGCTGTGGTGTTGAGACCCTTTACAAGACATAATTTTAAGCATGCTCATTTAGTAGTAGTTGACTGACCAGTCAATGACAGCTGAAAGTGGGGGCTAGAGCCCTCGTACAATTATTAAAGGGAGGGCTTAGGTTCCACCCTCCCCCCCCCCCCCCCCCACCATCCATGTTTAGACCAACTACATATTGGCTAGCAGAAATAATAATAAAAATTGACTACAGTTGATTCAGTCAAACTGGCACCAGCATGTCATGATGGCATGAATCATGTAGCCAGAAACATCATATTCACACTACATGGCATAGTGCAAAATTAAATTTATTAAATTTCACTTTGATAATTCCTATTAGCTACATATGCTACTGTTGAAAAGTACTTTTTCAGCACCATAGCATATAAATACTTACCTACAATTAAGTTTGAATAAATAATGTTCAAATATCTGCTTATTCTCAGTGTGCACAAAGAGCTTACGATCAATTATTGTACTATATTTCTATAGCTACAGTTTGGAAGTTTCTAAGTTTGCCTTTTGTTACAAATCTTATAGTACATTATAATATTAGCAACATTTGTTTTCATTTTACATCACACCCACTTTTATAGAGCTATCTCAACTTCAGCTGACTGAGTGCTTGTTGTCAGGAGCCACATAGGCAATTTAGAGAGTCAGAAAGGCTTAAATCAAACAGCCACTTCTGACGCTAGCATTACTCTGTGACCAGCAGATCTAATCCTCGCCTTGAAGTGATGAGTACTATTTTGGCCTTGTCTAGAGGTCACATGGTGCTGAGACTCCACACTATCCGGTAGAGTAGTCCTTTGGGCGATGACTTCAATATCATACTCAGTGGAGGCAGTGTCAGCGACTGTTTTGTTCTCTGTGGAAATAGTCCTGGATTTCACAGTATCATCAGCATGGGGTGAGAGTGGTACATTGTTTGACTCTGCTAAGGCTGTTCCCTTTGGAAGACTCTATCTTATTCATCACAATGAATATTCAATTGCTACTGAATTCTTTATGTTTGGTGAAATAGAATCAGACTATGACTTTTAAACTGTCAATTGTGACTTTTATTAAGTCTTTTCTGTTATTATTTGTAAGTGCAATATTGAGGAGTGGGGAGTGGGCTTTCCCATTTTGCAATAATACTAGGAGAACAAAATATATTTTGAAATTGTGTTAATCTTTTAGTACCAAATCATTCGTATTCGTATTACCAATAATATTTTCCTAATTGTATTAAAAAATTTTTTTACAGCATTTATGAGTTCATTCCACATCAATCTAATTTAATTCATTTTCAGCAAACAATAGCTGCAGTTGTATCTATAAGGCATTTAGTGTGAAATTAGCGTAACCTCTGTGAGTATGATAGTATCTGGTCCTTTATTGTTGCAAACAATAGCATACACATCGTGAGTATGACAGCCTTTAATGGCAGTCAATTTGAACCTTTATAATATTAATCCAATAATAAGATTACTTTCTTGTGAGTATAACATACCTTAGGGCATGTATGTGGGTCTAATGTTAGATTGTACAAATTTTCACTTCCCTCGTAATAACCGAGTGTGAATTACTGAGTATGGTAAAATTTCTGGTAATTTCCTTATTTGAGTTACTGGTGATGTATTTAGCGAAAAGTACAAATACATTAACAAGAAATAAAATAGTACACATTGAGCTCTATTCAGTGTTGGTGCCAATGGTGGGGCAGAAACCATAGACAAAATAAGTTAAGTTAAAAATTCTAGTATATACATTTTAGTCAAACTAATTACACTCTAGAGTGTAGCTTAATATTCTTGTAACATGGTAGACTTCTGTGTGTTCATGTAGCCATTTTTGTATACTTTTTAGATATGTGGCAGTGATGACTTTACTGCTTTTTTTTTTAAAGAAAACCCCATGTTCTTTTTATTACAGTGACTGTATGGGTAAAATCAAGTTTTTGCTGTATTGCTGAATAAAATAGAGATGTCATGCACTAAGGACAAATAAGTGCTTAGAAAAATGCTGTGCAACTATAGCCCAAATAAGTAATGCTATTGTTACAGGAAGTAATATTTGATATAAAAAGCAGGGAACATGTGTAGACATAGCTTCCACATCACCATGATGCTATCTACATTACTACTCTCTCTGCTATCACTCACCCTACTACATGAAGCTGTCTCCACTCACCTCCAGACATGTGAGTGTCATGAAATTAGAAACTTGGTCAACATTACAGTCCAGGAGGCTGTAGCTGGACTAGAAGACAGGCTGAATAAACTCATTAACAACAGTACAACAGATAGCAGCACACTTTAGACTAGACTTACCACCACAATGAAACAGCTTCTAGAACCCATGAAGCAGCAACTGGACTATCATCTTCCTCCACGTTTACATTTGGGAACGAAAGACGATCCAGCTAATTCGTGCAAAGACCTGCGCAACTCTAATCCTAAAGCTTCTTCTGGCTACTACTGGATTAAACAGTCTTCTGGGTCTCCTGTGAGAGTTTACTGCAGTATGAGTGGAACCTGTGGCAATGAGATAGGAGGGTGGATGAGGGTGGCCAACATAGACATGAGAAACACTAGTCAATTTAATCCCAGTGGACTCACCTTGGTCTCCTCTCCTAAACGAGTTTTCTGATATTACAAAACTTGGATGTGTGAGTAACACTTTTAGTGTGCAAGGATTTCAGTATAGTAAGGTATGTGGGAAAATAATTTCATATCACCAGCGTCGTATGTTTGCATTTAATTATGGGAGTCGTGGTATTGAAAGAGACTATGTCTTTGGAGTTAGCCTGACTCATGGTCAGAACCCACGCAAACACATTTGGACATTTGCAGGAGCTTTAGATGAAACTCGTTATGATTATTACGCCAAATGTCCCTGTATCAACACTGCCCTGACCTCATCACGAGTTCCCAAATTTGTTGGAAATGACTACTTCTGTGATACAGCTTATAGTCGTTCTTCTAATAATTACAGTCCTTATCCACTACAAGTCAGTGACCCTCTATGGGATGGGAAGGGGTGTGGTCGCACTAATACCTGCTGTTCTTTTAACAGTCCTCCATGGTTTGTTAAGCAACTTGCTTCTCCCACTAAAGAGAGCATAGAAATAAGAGTCTGCACACCTACTTTGGAAGGCTCCTCTCCTCTTGAAATCATTAAACTCTATATACAATAATAATATGTATTAAATTTTTGTATAGACTCTTTGTTGAGGAATTAAAAAAAGTAAAAAAAACTCAGCGGAGAATGCTTCATACTGCGTGTGTACATAGAAGATATTATATGAGTTCATGAATGAACATTTATTGGCGAGCGAGCGTAGCGAGCGAGACAGTATTATGGGTGGATAATGCAAAATCGGGTATATGTTATATGTATATATGTATATATGTATGTATGTATGGATTGTACGTATGCCCTTTAAACGCGCGCGCAGGAAACTTTTTTCTTCAAAAAACACGGCTTTTTAGGCTTGACCCCAGTTTATTCTGAAACTACAGCATTAAGCAAGCCTTACTTTAAACTTAAGCTCCAAAGTGTGAGAAAATTCCTTCGAAAATGCTTGCTTTTCAAGAAACAAAAAGTTGATTCGACCGGTTACTATGGCATTAAAGACCCTTTACCAGATTTAATTTCAAAACTTCGCCTTTTTTCCGGCTAAGTGCGGCTTGTTAGTTGTCAAGAGCCACCTGTAGTCAGTACTAAGAGAGCTATCACTACTTCTGTAAAGCGTATGTAAGCACATAAAGTATTAAAGCTAAGGAAGCTACTACTACTCCGGGGATGCTGAGGTAAGTACGTAATTCCATATTTGTTAGCTAAATAAGCAAAAATAACTCTGGCCTTTCTTTTTTATAGCTAAGAGCTTGTTGTCAACAGTGACTAGTAAATTCAAATAGTCAGAATGACTCAAATTTGGTACTACAAAATTACCACTGCTCAAGAAAATGAGATAAGAAAGTAATTTTGTATTTGTGTGCTAAAATTGATTGTCTTTTGTTTTTGTAGGTGAGAGCTTGTCAAGAATTCAAAGTAATTCAGATGGTCAAAGTAACTTCAATTTAATACTACAGAAGTTATCAATACTCAAGAATGAGGTAAGTAGTAATTCCATATTTGTTGGCTAAAATTACAAATAATAACACTGGTTTATTTTTTATCGTAGCTGAGAGCTTGTTCAAGAGTTACTGGTGATTGAGATTATCAGAATGGTTTGATGTTTGATACCTACAAAAGTTACCATATCAGGTAGAGAGTGATTTTGTATTTGTTTGCTGAAATCAAATGTCATAACTGCTATTTAGTGTTTGCATGAAGTAAGCTAAAAATAGTAACATTTTATGTTACCTAACTATCAGGCTCGCTCGCCATTTGTGCTCATGCACACCACTAGTTTATTGGTGAGCGAGCGAAGCGAGCGAGACAGTATTAGGGGTGGATAATGCAAAATCGGGTATATGTTATATGTATATAATGTATATATGTATGTATGTATGGATTGTACATATGCCCTTTAAACGCGCGCGCAGGAAACTTTTTTCTTCAAAAAACACGGCTTTTTAGGCTTGACCTCAGTTTATTCTGAAACTACAGCATTAAGCAAGCCTTACTTTAAACTTAAGCTCCAAAGTGTGAGAAAATTCCTTCGAAAATGCTTGCTTTTCAAGAAACAAAAAGTTGATTCGACCGGTTACTATGGCATTGAAGACCCTTTACCATATTTAATTTCAAAACTTCGCCTTTTTTCCGGCTAAGTGCGGCTTGTTAGTTGTCAAGAGCCACCTGTAGTCAGTACTAAGAGAGCTATCACTACTTTTGAAAAGCATATGTAAGCACATAAAGTATTAATGCTAAGGAAGCTACTACTACTCCAGGGATGCTGAGGTAAGTACGTAATTCCACATTTGTTAGCTAAATAAGCAAGAAAAACTCTGGCCTTTCTTTTTTATAGCTAAGAGCTTGTTGTCAACAGTGACTGGTAAATTCAAATAGTCAGAATGACTCAAATTTGATACTACAAAATTACCACTGCTCAAGAAAATGAGGTAAGAAAGTAATTTTGTGTTTGTGTGCTAAAACTTGATTGTCTTTTGTTTTTGTAGGTGAGAGCTTGTTGTCAAGAATTCAAGGTAATTCAGATGGTCAAAGTAACTTCAATTTGATACTACAGAAGTTATCAATACTCAAGAATGATGTAAGTAGTAATTCCATATTTGTTGGCTAAAATTACAAATAATAACAGTGGTTTATTTTTTATCGTAGCTGAGAGCTTGTTCAAGAGTTACTGGTGATTGAGATTATCAGATTGGTTGATGTTTGATACTACAAAAGTTGGTAAGAGAGTGATTTTGTATTTGTTTGCTGAAATCAAATGTCATAACTGCTATTATAGTGTTTGCATGAAGTAAGCTAAAACATAGTAACATTTTATGTTACCTAACCATCAAGCTCGCTCGCCATTTGTGCTCAAGCACACCACTAGTTTATTTATTTATATATATGGACGTACGTATGTCATTTTGTACTTTGACCCTCCGTATTTTTGTGTTCGCTCCGCGTTCGACCCCGTCCCAAACTTCACTAAACAGAATCCTCCGGTTTAGCGACCATTACCCGTGTCACCTTCGAAATTGAATTGTTTACGGCTTTGAATTGTTTTGCGGGTGCAGTTAAAACTCAAAATCTTATGGGAGCTCCATTTCTATTCGAGTTAGTGGCGGTGGTAAGTTAATGCGCTATTTGTCATAGTTATAAGCCCTACTCAACAGTATTTACTTAAAAATGCATTGTCCACTAGACGAACCACGAAGGTAAGTCTTGCGTAGGTATGTTCAGTTGTGTGAAAGTATTGTGCATTACAACTACTATTAAGAATATCACAAAGAAAATTCAAACAACGTGATTTGATTTTGTTGCTTCTTTTTCAATTCAAACTGTTGCGGGAGCGGTTACTATGACATTGAAACCCCTTTACCTCATACGTAATTTAAAAACTCGACTTTATTTTAATAGCTGGAGTGTTAGTTGTTAAAATCAAATTTAACAATAGTGTAGTTTAAGGATCGCTCACCATTTGTGCTCAAGCACACCACTAGTAGTTCTTAACGACAAGCGCGTTCACTCCCGTAACGGGCTATAAGTAATTGGCGAGCGAGCGTAGCTCGCGAGACACTTACAGGGGTAACACAATTGAAAATCGGGGGTGTTTGTTTATTTATATAATGTATGGACGTACGTACATCATTTTGTACTTTGACCCTCGCGTTTTTGTGTTAGTTATGTGGTCTACCCCGTCCCAAATTGCACTAAACAGAATCCTCTGGTTTATCGATCAGTACCCGTATCACCCTAGAAATTGAATTGTTTACCGTTTTGAATTCTTTTGCGGGTGCAGTCAAACTTGAAAACTTAAGGGACTTCCATTTCTATTCGAGTTAGTGTCGGTGGTAAGTCAATGCGCTCTTTGTCATGGTTATAAGCCTTGCGCAACAGTATTTACTTGAAAATACATTGTCCACTAGACTACTGCGAAGGTAAGTCTGTGTAGGTGCATGTCCAGTTGTGTCAAAGCATTGTGTGTTACAACCACTACTTAGCTAAAGAATATCACAAAGAAAACTTTTAAATAACGTATATTGTTTTGTTGTTGTTGTTTTCCTTCCAAGCAGTTGCAGAGAGTTGTTACTATGGCACTGAAATCCCTTTACCCTGTATGCTAAATTTAAAAACTGGACCTTATTTTCAGTAGCTTCAGTGTTAGAAGTCAAAATAGTCTTTAGGCTAGCTCGCCATTTGTGCTCAAGCACATCACTAGTTTATTTGTATATATGTATGGACGTACGTAAGGCATTTTTGTACTTTGACCCTCGCGTTTTTGTGTTAGTTCGGTTGTCGACCCCGTCCCAAACTTCACTAAACATAATCCTCTGTTTATCGATCAGTACCCGTATCACCTAGAAATTGAATTGTTTACCGTTTTGAATTCTTTTGCGGGTGCAGTTAAAACTTGAAAACATAAAGGACTTCCATTTCTATTCGAGTTAGTGGTGGTGGTAAGTCAATGCGCTCTTTGTCATGGTTATAAGCCGTGCGCAACAGTATTTACTTGAAAATACATTGTCCACTAGACTACCACGAAGGTAAGTCCGTGTAGGTGCCTCTCCAGTTGTGTCAAGGTATTGTGTGTTACAACCACTACTTAGCTAAAGAATATCACAAAGAAAACTTTTAAATAATGTGTATTGTTTTGTTGTTGTTTTTTTCCTTCAATTCAAGCAGTTGCAGAGAGTTGTTACTATGGCACTGAAATCCCTTTACCCTGTATGCGAAATTAAAAAACTGGACCTTATTTTCAGTAGCTTCAGTGTTAGAAGTCAAAATCATTCACATAAAAAAAGTATAGTCTTTAGGCTCGCTCGCCATTTGTGCTCAAGCACATCACTTGTTTATTTGTATATATGTTTGGACGTACGTATGTCATTTTGTACTTTTACCCTCGCATTTTTGTGTTAGTTATGTTGTCGACCCCGTCCCAAATTGCACTAAACAGAATCCTCTGGTTTAGCGATCAGTACCCGTATCACCCTAGAAATTGAATTGTTTACCGTTTTGAATTCTTTTGCGGGTGCAGTTCAAACTCAAAAACTTATGGGAGCTCCAGTTCTATTCTAGTTAGTGGCAGTGGTAAGTCAATGCGCTTTTTGTCGTGGTTATAAGCCGTGGCAACAGTATTTACTTGAGAATACATTGTCCACTCGACTACCGCGAAGGTAAGTCTGTGTAGGTGCATGTCCAGTTGTGTCAAAGCATTGAGTTACAACCACTACTTAGCTAAAGAATATCACAAAGAAACCTTTTAAATAACGTGTATTGTTTTGTTGTTGTTTTTTTCCTTCAATTCAAGCAGTTGTAGAGAGCTGTTACTATGGCACTGAAATCCCTTTACCGTGTATGCGAAATTTAAAAATTGGACCTTATTTTCAGTAGCTTCAGTGTTAGAAGTCAAAATCATTCATATAAAAATAGTATAGTCTTTAGGCTCGCTCGCCATTTGTGCTCAAGCACACCACTAGTATATGTTTATAGCCCATTACTGGAGCGAACGCGCTTGTCGTTAAGAACTATAAATCGGATACAGTCTGGTATGCTCTTAAGAAAATGTATTAGCGGGGAAAAGTCTGATATAGTTCATACCAACAATAATTATGATGGAAGGCAGATCAAAGCAAAATGGAATAATGAAGAGTTTGGGTACTTTAATACAATTACTGAGATAGCTAACGCTATACTTTGCTCGTTGTTTATGTTTGGAGTCTTGATATAGTAAGTAAGAACTTGGATGTAAAATTTGATTAGTAATAATGTAAAATGATCAGTAGTTAGAGTTGAAAAGTTAAATGTTGATGAAATAATGAGCTAGCTATTAGCTAGCAGTTTCTTCTTTATTCTCTTTGCTTTGTTTTTGTTGTGTCACTGTTGTTAAAATTGAAAGTGCAGTTGTGGTAGGTTTGACATGGTGCCATATGTTGAATATGTATAGGAATGGAGTGCTGCTGCGATATACTTTGTTTTGAGTGTAAAGCTTGTTGAAATGTTATTTTTTTCTCAGCCGATAAAATATCAGATATTGCTTGGTGCTGTTCTGTGGTAGTTCGCTCATATGTTTGCAGTGCTTCTAAAGAGCGGTGTCCTGTCCGCTCTTTAATATTTTTTTCTAGTAAGCCAGCTTGAAACAATTACGAAGCTCTTGTGGCACGCAGTGAGTGGTTGGTTTTTCTACCATCTATCTGGGCTTCGCTGCACATGTTTTTTAACATGGTAACCAGCATATTTTTTCCCACTGGTACAGGTGAGAACCCAGGCTTATCAGGGTCACTAGGGACGTTAGGCAATGGTCGGGCATAGAAATAATCTTTCTTTCAAGCATGTGGGGGAAGCTTACTGAAATATAAGTCCAAAATATGAATGTGGCACTTGTCACCTGCTTTTGAATTTGAATAAATTGGAACACGTTTGGCTTCTTGCTTGAAGTGGGCTAGACCTCCAGGATTGTTTTTTGATGAATTTTCCAGATATAGGTAGTGCAAAGAAGGGGAGGTTCATTTAACTAGCTGAGATAGTTTCAGATTACGATGTTCTTGGCCTCCTTTTAAGCAGAAGTTTTTTCCATTAAGATAAAAAAAACTGCTCGAAGAAGTTCTTTGGGATTTTCTGTCCCGATGACTTTAGTCTCCCACAATATGATTTCGTCCTCTTTGGAAATGATTTCAGCATGTTTCGTGTCTTTTGTAACACCATCCTTTTGCAATTCTTTCAACAATACTATTGTTCTTGTCCAGAAAGTTTGGAGCGTGGCTATTGACCTGGCAAGCGTGGCACTGTATACTAGATAGTATCAGATAAATGGTTTTTGGTGGAAACAATTCACTTTTGCTTTTCCTAGTTTCTAATACATACCGCATCAGCCAGAAATTTACTTCCTCCTCATTTCAGCAAGTTTTCAGGAACTTTTTCGTCTACAGAGCGGCTGTTTCTGGCAAGTTCCAACAATCAAAATTGTTCATAGTCCATTGAGTGGAATAGGTTGTAGTTTTAGGAAGCTCTTTAATGGACATTCTATTGATATCTTCGGTGGTCTTAAAATCAAACCGCTGTTTTTTACAGTGACTGTCGACAATGGTGGCGCCATCCGCAGACCCTCTATTCTGGCTTGTTTCCATTCCTGAACAGGGTTACTAAGAACGCAAACGTTACCAGGTAACAATGTCCGCGGGCTATAAAATAGTTATAAACCAAAATCATTTGGTTTGTATTGCGATTTATAAATCGCATACAAACCTCAATTTTGGTTAATAACTATAACATACAAATTTATTTTTTACTAGCCATTAATATATGGGAAGACCAAACAACACAATACTATTTAAAGTATATATATTATGTATCTTTTAAAGAAGCACAGTAGAGTGTACCCCTACATTCGTAGTCTACTACATAATTCATTTGTTTTATAATATTCCCTCTAACCTTTAAAAACTAAGTTAGCTTGAAACTAGCTCTTTACACATGGTCAAAGTAAGTTGCAGAAACATATCTGGATAATTGCAGAAACATCAAATGAATCTTGTGACATATATCACTTCAAATGTCCATGTAATGATCTACCCTCATTACCAACTCCAAATTATATTCATTAGAAATGGCTGACTCTGCAATATTACACACTATGCTATAGCTCTCACCTAATTGGAATCCATTCTGCTGACCATCCAGGACATGATATGGAATGGAGTTGGTATTACAGTTGTATTCCCTGTCTAGATTGTGATCGTTCCTATAATAGGAGACACAGGCAGGACACACAAGTTAGACTATCTGAACATTAGAGGTGCTGCAAGAATTTTGAAACTCAGAAGTCAGCAGTTGCATAACACTGCCTGGAGGAACACCACAGGATTGCCTGGCAAGGCAGCACTGTCAGTTGCATAACACTGCCTGGAGGAACACCATAGGATTGCCTGGCAAGGCAGCACTGTCAGTTGCATAACACTGCCTGGAGGAACACCATAGGATTGCCTGGCAAGGCAGCACTGTCAGTTGCACAACACTGCCTGGAGGAACACCATAGGATTGCCTGGCAAGGCAGCACTGTCAGTTGCACAACACTGCCTGGAGGAACACCATAGGATTGCCTGGCAAGGCAGCACTGTCAGTTGCACAACACTTCCTGGAGGAACACCATAGGATTGACTGGCAAGGTAGCAGTGTCAGTTGCACAACACTTCCTGGAGGAACACCATAGGATTGCCTGGCAAGGCAGCACTGTCAGTTGCACAACACTGCCTGGAGGAACACCATAGGATTGACTGGCAAGGTAGCAGTGTCAGTTGCACAACACTGCCTGTAGGAACACCACAGGATTAACTGGCAAGGTAGCAGTGTCAGTTGCACAACACTGCCTGGAGGAACACCATAGGATTGACTGGCAAGGCAGCACTGTCAGTTGCACAACACTGCCTGGAGGAACACCATAGGATTGACTGGCAAGGTAGCAGTGTCAGTTGCACAACACTTCCTGGAGGAACACCATAGGATTGACTGGCAAGGTAGCAGTGTCAGTTGCACAACACTGCCTGTAGGAACACCACAGGATTAACTGGCAAGGCAGCACTGTCATAGAAAAAGAAAGCATCTGGCATAGACGAAGAATTAAGGAGGCAATGCACATCAAAAAATTCTTATTTTTAACTGTGACCAGGGATGAGCAACATCACATAAGTACTTATCTCTATTTTATTATTATTATTATTTTACTTATTTATTTATTTTTTTTAATTTTTTTTATTTATTTATTTATTTACTTGCTTACTTTTTACTGACTTATTTATTTATTTATTTGTTTATTTATTTATTTATTTTTTTTTTTATTTATTTATTTGTTTATTTTTTACAGACTTAATTATTTATTTATTTAGTTATTTTACTTGTTTATTCACTCATTTTACTCCACATTCCTCATCCCCCCTAGTCAGGTTCATTCTATTATCTATTAACACATCAATAGACAGAGACTATAGGCTCTAACTTTGAAACATTCATTCAATCATTAACAGCTCTATTCTTTCTCATAGCTTCTGTATAACTATCACTCAGCCATTTTAGTATATTTTCACCTGAGGAAGATCGAGCAACCTCGATCGAAACATTGTGATTTAAAATCAAAACAGACATGAGTGGTCCATTAACTTAATCATGAAATATACCAAAAATGTGTGAACCAGATTTTAGAAGGATTACCAGGGGTGCTGTGTCTGATAGATGACGTTTTAATATTTGAACAGAATCAAATGTTGGTCACCCTCATCATCCTCCAGTCTCTCTGCCATAGGTTCCAATCACACTGCAGTACACTCTCACAGGAGACCCAGTTATAGAATCTAGTAGAATTCAGAGTGATTAAAACTTAACCTGGCCATTTTGTCTTGTTTTACAGCAGTATCTAGTGCTATTAGTTCATAGTTGTTTACATCTTTTAGCCCAGAGGTATCGATAATTTTTACACATACATTCATACACACAACAGTGTGAATCAATGGACCATAACAAGTGTTGACGACGTAATCGTGAATAGATTACAAGGTTATAGTGATACTTGTTGCGACAATGTCTAGGAGACTGTCTGATCTTACCACAAAATGATGGGAGTTTGCACTCACCACCCTCCTGGTAAATCTATGTTTCTTCACCTATTCTCATTTTTACAATTGTATATATTCTTTTCCAAAAAAAACAAATTAAATTGAATTAATTGGAATTAGTTAAGTATTGAGTACTCAATGTTTTTAAAAATTAAAAAAAAACTTATTATGAAATATTGATGAACAATCCCAGTGACTTATTGTGTATGCCTTAGGAGGAGGAGAAGAAGAATTTCTTGTTTGATCATTTTAAGATGATATATTTTTATCTACACACTTGCTATGAATGAATAAATCACAATTTTTGGCTATAATGTTAGACTACAACTTATTTAGATTGTCTGGTTTGGGTCTTGCTTCACTTTAGACTTAGCCCACTTCAAAGCACTTAGCAGACAGAGAAGTAACCAGTGAGATTGTTGTGTTTGTTCACATTGAATGACCCGCAGCTGTGCAGGGACAAACCTACCAAATTGGGAGTAAATTTTTGATAAACACCAATAGAGAGCCATCAAAGTGTACTAAAATTTGAAAGGTACAATTTTCAAGGATAAAACACCAGACACCACCTGTAGTCTTAAAGCACAAGAAGCTGTAGTCATTCTCTTCAAACAGATCAAAGGCATGTTATAGAATATTATTGAGCGAAGAAGAAGACAAAGTAGTAAACTTAGCCAAAGAAAGAGGTTACTTGCTCTCGAGGGATTGTTGTCACTAATAAATTTTGAAGAAAGCCTTGAAATAATGTAGTTAATTATTTATCACAATTAAATCATGCCAGGCATGAAATCAAGCACTTGGTGCTTGTGCTTATAATAAATACTTCAAGCACTTTTTTTGAAGTGCTAGAAGGTGTTACCAAGCACTTCGGTGGATAAATGAATTGTGCTTGTATCGAAGAATGTAAATTCCAAGTGCTTAGTTAAGCAACTTTTAAGCACAAAGGACTTTCAATGAACATGACAACAAAATATAGTACATCGGCAATACACGTTCTTTGGAAGGTATGTGCATATCCATTTACCTGGTACACTATACTGTTGCATAGTTTACGAGTGATCTAACATTGATGGGTTTATTGGTGAGCAAGTGTAGTGAGCAAGTCATCATTTAGGGGTGAACAATTCAAAATAGGAAATAATGGTATATCTCTCTGTATTAGGAATGTTTACGCAAATGCACATGTGAGCTCGTTTTTCTCGTAAAAATTCAGCTTGTTCTGATCTAAAGGACTAAGTAAGTGCTTTAGTCTTAGACTTATAACTATTTATGATTATTTCATTGAAATGTTTGCTTTTTTTTTTCAAGTCACGAAAAGCAGCGGCTAGTAGGTGCTAAGGTATAAAACCTTTTACCAGACATAATTTACAAGCTTGCTCATTTAGTAGTAGTTGACTGACCAGTCAGTGACAGCTGAAAGTGGGGGCTAGAGCCCTCCTACAATTATTATAGGGAGGGCTTAAGTTCCATCCCCCCTTCCCGCCCCCACCAAGTACATATTGGCTAGCAACAATAATAATATAAATTGACTACAGTTTATTCAGTCAAACTGGATCACCAGCATGTCATGTCTATAGTGTTCATTCTCAATTATCGTGGCGGCACAGTTTTATTAATGGCATGAATCATGTATCCAGAATCATTGTAATCACACAGTTGTGCAGATTGCAGTATAATTTAAGATCATTGTCTATAAGTTCAAAACATATAATTAATTCTGCACTCATAACTTATGTCAAGTTATTTTAAAGTTGATAGTAACCAGATATTGAAAGGTTGAAGTAACTCACTATTGAATACTGTCCCAGGGGGCATTATTCACTAAAGAATGTTTTGAGGAATTAGCTATGATACAGCAGCATTACGATCTATGTTGTTGTTTAATTGCAAAGAATAAAACTTAATTGTGTTAGGAGTATCACTATTATGTAGTCAACTACAAATCATTTCTATGAATCTAGGTAACGGTACTATATATAGTAGTATTTAGTTTACACAAATGTTCATACTGGTGAGACATATACCCTCATTATCTGCGCTGTCCCTGTGTTCATCTTGACACAATCTTCTTCAATATCTTCACTGAGTATAGATAGATAATTTTCTAGAAACATATTAGCTGAGCTTGCATAGTCAGGCTGAAGAGATGAGTAGTGACTCCCTACAAACTCTGGAACTTTTGCAGTACCATGTCCTCTGCAAGCACTGAATGTCCATATGTGAGTTCTGTGAGATGTGTTCCCATAAGTCAAGCTAATCTATCAACATAGTTGTCATCAATAGTCATAGTAGATGACCGTCCACTACCTGCAAACAGGCATACCAAAGTAATTACCTTCGACTATGCCACATATGTGAGTATAATAATATGATAAATTCAAATTCAGAACAATTAAGACAAATCCAGAACAACCAGGCATCAATGATTCTTTATCACATCCCACACATTCAAATGTGACATCTTCTATGCAGTACTTTTACCATGTGCTAGCACTAATTGTTACTATCCTAGTAAGACCTCCAGTTGTGTTGCCACAAGTCGCAGATATGTCACATACACTTGTAAAATTGAACGATCAAAAGCTTTCACCCAATCATAACCTGAACTTTGAGGCACTATTGTACGAAGTTCCTTTATACAGGACTTGGCTGGTACAATTGTATTTTTACTATATAGATGTAAAGCTGAGTCAGCACATTGACCTTGTGTAAGTTTTCCTCTACTATTGCAATAACAAAAAAATTGCAGCGCAGAATGTTACTTGTATCAAATATAAATTGTGAGAATAATTTGAGAGTAGTATTGAGTTATCCATGACCACTGTACTAGGTGTGGGGGAAGATATATTTAGGCTACAATAATCACCATTACAGCAGCTATTATTGACCAGATTATGTGTATCAATGTTGGTTTGGGTACAGGAGACTTGATAAAAGAGTTAGTACAATCAACCTTGTAATTATTACGTTTTGTTTGAATCTTAGTAATTAAACATTTCACTAGCTACATTAGATTTATGATACATTTCAAAATACCTGACCCCACGGATAAAAGAACATCTCAATGAATGGATTAAAAACCACATGATAATCTATAGCATCCACAATGCTTTACAATGCACAAGAAAATAGTAACAAGAGTAGCATTTACTCATGTGTATCTGTGGCAGTGGCATTTACTACATTACATAAAGCTTTACTTAAAAGTGTTCCATTATTTTACATTCTTTTCACACATCCTAACATATCCAAATTATTTTCCAATGTTTAAATTTCTTATTTTGCATGTGCCCACCTCTGTATTCAATTATGTCTGATACAGTTTTATATTCCTACTATAACAAAAGGTCATGCTTACCCAAAAGATACACAACCACTGCACCTGAAGAAGCGAAAGACAATAAACAGAAAGAACAGAGATACTGAGGAGCAGAAGAGGTAGACAGAGGAGGAGTAAGGAATGTAAGAGTTGAAAAGAGGAATAAGAAAGCAAGGGTCAGGATAGTAGAGGAAAAGAAGGAAAGCAGGAGTGGGAAATCATGGATTTGTACTACACTTTAAGTGAGTACATCAGGTGCAACTATGTGGTAGGGTACTTGCTAGTTATAAATAATAATGAAAGATTACATTTATTGGCCACAATTCTAATACACTAGAAAGTCACTTGTTATCATCTCATCCCAAACTTGAAACAGACTCAATTACATCAGGGAAATAGATGCTAATACAATCATTATGACAATAACTCTATCTAGACACATGAAGTTTTAGGACTATACCATTAATGACCAACATGGAACACCTGATGCTTTTGACACAACTATTGGGGCTACCTTGAACATTGAAGAACACTATGTAGATGGAGTGTCTCTGACTTAAGGTGTGCGAGAAACACGTAAACACATTTGGACTTTTGCAGCTTCATCTTATTACTCAGACACTGAAAATGTACTAATACTAACTATAACTGGAGTTATCCCCTTACCATCCTTCACTGGTAATAATTACTTCTGTGAATCTGGATTCAGTGGTCCTGGCTTTCACCAAGGTCAATTTTATCCAGATGCACACTAACTGAACTTGTATCAGTCTGTACAATATATCAGTCTACAAAATTTTTTTTTAGCTTTTGGTCATAATGGAGCAATTATTTAAATTGTTAACATTGTTATTAAAGTTGTGCACCCATTTTTACAAAAAAAAATCGTATTAAAATAAAACAGCAAACAAAAAAAATATTGACAATAAACTAGTAAAAACGATTTTTAAATGATTAGCTACATTCAATGGTTTCATTTGATACACAAAACTGATTATTATTGTACATAGAGTTCTATTATTTCCAGAGGAGTGGAGCCATCAACACCAGGTCTGCAGACTCTCATTTCTACATTCTCTTTAGTGGGAGAAGGAAGTTGCTTAACAAACCATGGAGGACTATTGAAAGAACAGCAGGTATTAGTGAGACCACACCCCTTCCCATCCCATAGAGGGTCATTGACTTGTAGTGGATAAGGACTGTAATTACTATAGTAACTGCTATAAGCTGTATCACAGAAATAATCATTTCCAACAAAGCTAGGAACTCTTGATGAGACCAGGGCAGTGTTGATACAGGGACACTTGAAGTTATACTGTTGATTAGTTTCATCTGAAGCTCCTACAAATGTCCAGATGTGTTTACGTTGATTCTGACCATGTGTCAGACTCACTCCATAGACATAGCCACTGTCAATCCTACCTCCAAAATGAAAAGCAATAGGAATACGTTTGTGATAGCCAATGATCTTCCCACATACCTTACTATACTGAAATCCTTGCACACTAAAAGTGTTACTCACACATCCAAGTTTTGTAATATCACAAACTCGTTTAGGAGAGGAGACCAAGGTGAGTCCACTGGGACAGGATTGACTACTGTTTCTCATGTCTATGTTGGCCACCCTCATCCACCCTCCTGTCTCATTGCCACAGGTTCCACTCATACTGCAGTAAACTCTCACAGGAGACTCAGAAGACTGTTTGATCCAATAGTAGCCAGAAGAAGCTTTAGGACTTGTCTTGTGCAGGTCTTTGCATGAGTGAGCTGGTTTGTCTTTCGTTCCCAGCCGAGGAAGATGATAGTCCAGTTGCTGCTTTATTGGTTTAAGGAGTTGCTTCATTGTGGTGGTAAGTCTAGTCTCAAGTGTGCTCCTGTCTGTGGTATTGATGTTAAGATTTCTACTCAGCCTGTCTTCTAGTCCAGCCACAGCCTCCTGGACTGTAATGTTGACCAAGTCTCTAATTTGATGACACTCACATGTTTGGAGGTGAAAGGAGACAGCTTCATGGAGTAAGGTGAGGGACATCAAAGAGAGCAATAATGTAGATAGCTTCATGGTGAGGTATGCACACTCTGTAGGAATGGCTCAGCATGTCACCTACTACCTACTTTTATAGCACTTCCTGTAACCATATATGGTGCCAAATACTGGGGGAAATTGCTGAGTTGTTTATTTGTTTAATTTATAGCGTATTTGCTAATTTCCCTCTATGTAGTGAATAGTCCCTTATCTCTCATTTCTTTAACACTTCTTTTAAGTGCAGATTACTCTTCATATGTGTTGAAATGTCGCCAGTTGTACGAAGGTACATAATTAAAATGGAGAATTTTTGTTCACAATTAACATTATACACAAATGTATTAGTTCATGGTGACACTTACTTCAATAACATAACTAAGGGATTTAAACTTTTTTGAGACATTATAATAGAAAAATGGAAGCAATGATCCTGTTTATTCAATGAAACCAAAAGACACTCCCAGCCAGGGAACATTACAGTGTAACAATTTTAACTGGACTTCAAAATAAAATCACTAAAATTATGATTACACTACACAATATAGTGTATTGTTCCGGCTAAACATTATTTTATACAGTGAGCTCCTGTGTAATAATTATACCTACTAAGTTGCTATCATTTGTAGTATTAACGCTAGACTAGACGATTGGACCCCAAATTTTGCTACTATGTTTTGTCCTGATGGTTCTTTTGAATTTTTCACAAAGTACATCACTAATAATTATAAATATGCACTTGATGAGCAAACATGTCAGAAACTTGCACGTGTGGAAATAAGACAAAGTGATAACCTTTTAAATCTGCTTTACTCCAAAATGTACGCTCAGTTATTACAAGTGTAGTGAACTTCACACATGCCAGAATTATGTCCACATTTGGTGCCAATAAAGTTTATCATACTCACAAAAACATGTTTGTTACTGCTAATGACTAAAAAGGTTTAGATTACTACCATTAAAGTCTATCATACTCACAGAGGTTACGCTAGTTTATTCAGACATATGCACTGAATACCTTATAGTAGATGCAATTGCACCTGTTCATTGTAAAAATAATAATAACAATAGTGTGGAACCTGCTTTTTGAACTCCCATAAAATGTTGTTGTAAAAGTAAGGGATGGAGTCATTAATACAGTATGTAGTATGTATACTCTTGGGCGTGGAGGACTACTGAAACCTCACATAAGCACAGTTGCTCTCTACTCCTCTAATTACACCTGCGGCTTTATGAGTCTCTGTCTTCAAAATTCTTTAAGCACATTCATGCCCTATAGAATCCAACTTGTCAATCAATGCTTCAAGAACAGATTACACCCATTAATCATCACTTTCCTAATTAAAAGCTAAACCAGAACAACCCCTATGATAATTGAAATTTTATGAAGTACAGTTGATCTTTTGGACATATTGAGTCATTCATAAATGAAAATTGATTTATAACAGCATTTTTAACAGTTGGTGAATAAGTGAGTAGAGCAGAGTATTAAATTATTTACAAGCAGAAGTTTAATTCAAATGAATTACATGTGAATACGTATGGCAAGAGTTTTCATGGACAAACAATGGAGCAATCAAGGACGAACAATATATTCCAAAGATTAAGGTCTGTCCTTATGATTCAAGAATATTTGGATCCTACGATCAGAAAATTAGCTGCTGATCTTGAATATAGAGCTACTTGTGACTACTAACTACATGTGTGCCCAGTTAACCAATTCTTTATAGCACTGGCTTTCTTCCACTGAGATTAGTTTCATTATTATCTTATTCATCATAGTATACCAATTTGCTGGAATAAAGTTACACACATACACACCAAATACGCTTACACCAGTCCAGACACAACAAAGTAGGCCCATGCAGACATACTAGAGGAGTTAGCAACTAGCTATACAGTTTAACATGATCAACACTTATACATAATCACATCTGCCAATTCTCTAAAGCCACTACCCGATTGCATGTAATAAGAATTTAGTAAAACATTTGCAATGCTCTATACAAATTAACAAGAGAGTAGTACCCTAGAAATGACCATTTGACTACAATGGGTGTGGTTTGGGCATGATTAGAGTGTGTGGCATCCTGTCATGAAAACTGTTCAAATAAGGTTTGAATTTGCATAATCCACTATTAAAAATAAACAGTTTCCAATATGAAGATTATAATTATATGGTTGTCAAAAGGTCAATCACTTCAAATTCAAATTCATTGTGTTGCTAAATAATAATTTTGTGATAAATTAAAATATTTGTTGAGTGTATTAGAATCAAATAATGTATTTGATCACTCAGAAATAAATCCACTACAGTAAACAGGATTAAATGTTGTGCTCATTTCAATGTATAAAACACTTACCCTGCCACAGGCTTAACATTGGGAGTGGTGTCATTTATTTTATCATTTTTTTTTATCAAAGATGACAAACTCGATTATAATTTGTGATAAAAAGATGGACAGACACTTTTGAATATTATTCTACTCCAAATTGTCTGATGGTATATTTTGTGCCCTTGTGTTTGTTCATGGAATAATAGACTGCTGAAGAAATCAGAGATAATATTATGTGCTTCATCAAGCCACCACACATTATTATAGTCTCACATAGTAGTACTTGAGTGTAACTCTATTCTGATGAATATACTCATCCTAGTCTTAGCAACCTGAATTTTAATTCATTTCATAGTTATGCCAACATTTATATTGCAACTCTCTTCAACCTCTCTTTGGACACAGTAACAGAATTCAGTTTATACCCTAATGGCATTAGCCAAATGTTTTTCTTATACAGCTTTCTTTAATAGTGGATTATACAAATGCCAACCTTATTTGAACAGTTTTCATGACAGGATGCTACACATCCTAATCATGCCCAAACCACACCCACATTTGTAGTAAAATGGTCATTCTAGGGTACTACTCTTGTTAATTTCTAAGAAAATTGCAAATGTTTTACTAAATTCTTATTACGTGCAATGGGAGTAGCACCTATAGAGAATTGGCAGATGTGCATATATGTGTAAGTGTTAATCATGTTAAAACTATATAGCTAGTTGCTAACTCCTCTAGTATGTTTACATGAGCCTACTTTGTTTTGTCTGGACAGGTATATGTGCATTTGGTGTGTTACTAGCAAAAAAAATTCTCTTTCTAACAGTCAATATTGTTAACTGTAACTTAAGATTGTTGACTATAACTTAACAGTTAGCTAAGTTATAATTAATAATATTGGCTGTTAGAAAGTGAAAAATTGCTATTAACACACCAAATACATATATACCTGTCCATTAGTTAATTATAACTTAACTGGGCACACATGGTAGCAACAGCTAGCCCCTTATTCACGATTTACAGCTAATTTTTGTGGGGATCATAGGCTTTGACTGTCCTTGAATCTGAAGTACACACATTAATATATGGAATGTGTCTTTCGTCCTTGATTGGTCCATTGTTTGTTCTTGAAAAATTTTGCTATTCCTATTCACATGTAATTTATTTTTAATTAAACTCCCTTTGTGCTTATAATTAGACTGTACTTCATTCGATTGTCACCAATTGTAAAAAAATGCTGTCATAACAACACAATTTTATTGATGAATGACTCAATGTGCAAGAGATCAACTGTAGCTACTTCATAAAATTCCAATTAATATTGGTGTTGTCTGGCTTCAGACTTGTTAATCAGGAAATGATGATTAATGGGTGTGGTATATTCTTGAATGACAAATTGACGTATGTCATTTTGTACTTTAACCCTCCGTATTATTGTGTTCGCTATGCGTTTGACCCTGTCCCAAACTTCACTAAACAGAATCCTCTGGTTTAGCGACCATTACCCGTATCACCTTAGAGATTGAATTGTTTACCGCTTTGAATTGTTTTGCAGGTACAAACGCAAAAACTCCATTTCTATTCGAGTTATAGTGGTGGTGGTAAGTTAATACGCTATTTGTCACAGTTATAAGCCCTACTCAACAGCATTTACTTGAAAATTCATTGTCCACTAGACGAACCACGAAGGTAAGTCTTGCGTAGGTATGTTCAGTTGTGTGAAAGTATTGTGGGTTACAACTACTATTTAAGAATATCACAAAGAAAAATTTAAATAACGTGACTTGATTTTGTTGCTTCTTTTTCAATTCAAACAGTTGCGGGGAGCGGTTACTATGGCATTGAAACCCCTTTACCGCATATACTTAATTTAAAAACTTGACTTTTTATTTAGTAGCTTGAGTGTTAGTTGTTAAAATCAATCATTTAACTATAGTGTAGTTTAAGGCTCGCTCCCATTTGTGCTCAAGCACACCACTAGAGGTAGTAATCTAAAGCAACAAACATGTTTTTGCAAGTATGATGGACTTTAATGCTGTAGATGTAATTCTGGCATATGTGAACTTCACTACACTTGTAATAACTGAGCGTACATTTTGGAGTAAGACAGATTTAAAAGGCTGTCACTTTGTAGTATTTCCACACGTGCGAATTTCTGACATGTTCCCTCATCTAGTGCATATTTGATTAATTAGTAATATACTTTATGAAAACTTCAAAAGAGCCATCAGGACACAACATAGATGTATAATTTTGAGTCCCATCATCTAGGCTAAAATTAATACTACAAATGCTAGCAGCTTAGCTGGTACAATTATTATACAGGAGATCACTGTATAAAATAAAGTTTAGCCGGAACAGTATACTATATTGTGTGGTGTAATCTTAATTTCAGTGATTTTATTTTGAAGTCCAGCTTATAGTTACACTGCGAGGTTCCCTGGCTGAGAGTGTCTTTTGGTTAGATTGAATAAAAAGGATCATTGCTTCCATTTTAATTGTGTAAAAAATTCTTGATTTTAATTATGTAACTTTGTACAACCGGCAACATTGCAACACATACGAAGAGTAATCTGCACTTAAAAGAAGTGTTAAAGAAATGAGAGATAAGGGAATATTCTCTACCCAGAGGGAAATTAGCTAATATGCTATAAATTAAACAAAATAATTCAGCAATTTCCCCCAGTATTTGGCACTATATATGGATACAGGAACTGCTATAAAAGTAGGTAGTAGGTGACATGCTGAGCCATTGCTACAGAGTGTGCATACCCCACCATGAAGCTATCTACATTATTGTTCTCTCTTACTCCATGAAGCTGTCTCCAGTAAAAAATGGGGTGCTTAATGAACACCCTACCAGGTGTTAGAACGGCGCCTCCTCTACAACTCCTTGAATGGTGCTAGCTTAACACCCCATATTGGGTGTAATGAAACACTCTACAACACCCGCATATAAGGTGTTGCTTGTGTGGCACTCCAGCCAGTTGCATGCTAACACCCCAAGCAGATGATTCAGAACACCCAGAGTGGTGCTTCAGCATACTCCTAATGGTGCTTTGTGGTACCCTTTCTCAGTGCTACTAGTACACCCCTAGAGTTCCAATACATGTTAAAAAAAATTTTTTTAAATAAATGCTGTACATCAATAAAATACCACAACATAACGAATGATGCATTCATGACCATTGTTTGCTTGTTTTGTTAACATCCAGGTGCATGAGTTGCCAGACATTAAAGCTTTGAAATGATCTGTGGCAGCATTGGATACCTTCATAGACTGTAATGAAATGAACAATTTCATCGATAAATGACAGCACTATTTTAAATCTGCCACTGACCAATATTGATTACTATTTTCCTTTTTTTTTTTTAATCAAGATAGCCACAGTATAGAATTAATTTTATTCTCAGAGCAATTTATTCACTGAAACCACTAAATTAAGCACTTTCATAACCCACCTGACTGAATTAGGTTTTTAATGATTATTGACCTCACTCTTGTCCCAGTAAATAGAAATAGTAAATATAAGTCTTGTGAATAAAATTATTTGTGTTTGTGGTTGCAGCCACCTAACTGAATCCTTCTACTAATGTCATACGTCTTTACAAATAGTGTTGCACAGAAAATCAAGTCGGCCATTGGAATATTGCCGATCAAGAACTATCCTTATTGGTTCCTAGTGAGCTGATACTATTTCTGATAATTTCAATGACTTTTATAAAAAAAATAAAATTAAATAAAAAATAAAAATAAAAAAAAAAGTCGTGGCCTGTTACTGCAACTACAATGGACCTCCCTTGACTACTCATAGCAGTAGGGTTTATTAAACTATGCTTTTACCAAATTTACCTAAATATTGAATCAGCTATCAATATCAAAAGATGTCTGCCATTAATATCAGCTTATTGGAATATTGGTATTCTTCAATCACTGCAACACCACTTAGAATCAAAATGAACCTATCTATAACATAAATAAATAAAAAATCCAAATTTACCCATACTCACACAAGCTATACACATACAGAAATAGACAAACCACACATTACACTTTACAAAATAAACTTACCTATCAGGGTTGCAGGGTTTTTTTTAGATGCAGCTACATTATCTACACACACAAAACATACGGTGACTAATATACAGGCATACCTGCTTCATTTCTAATAATGGGACCTTTACCAAATGCATCAGGTGTAAATACAAACAAAACCAGTGACATTATTTTGTTACATTCTCTCGTCTACTGTGCACACTTTGATATAACACACCTGATATTTATTTGACTGCATTGGGTTAATGAATCATATATAGCATACACTCAAAGTGCTCCAAAACTAATATAAAACAGTATCACATTGTGCACAACGACCCTTTACCAAAGTGCTCCAAAACGAATACAAGTGTCAATTATGCACAGAAAATTTCAGGGATGGAGATGGTTACCAAGTTGAGAAAGGAAGTTGAGGAGTTGGGAGGTGTTAGAATTGAAGGATTCTGCATAAGTTTGTGAAACTTATTTGGCCAAAAAAAAAAAATTAACAATTAAAATGACCAAAATGTTGAATGTAAGCATCTTTCCTAGACTCCACTGAAGCTATTGACAATATTTTAATTCGTTCAAATGAAACTCTTTAGCAAAGTTGACTACATGCAGCTATAGTTCCTATATAACTCTTTGTGAATATGTTACATTCAATTTTATCAGTCATATACTTGGTGTTCAGGCCTAGCTACCTGAACAAGGAGAAGTCTTTAGCAAACAATAAACTAACATGTGCTACATCAACTCATTATCATCTAATGATATTCATGATCCATCCAGAACCACCACAAACTGTACCATGTCATCTCATATATATGCACTGTAAGCTGTCTTGGGAAAATTAGTCCATCATAAGTCAAGCTCGGTGAATGCAGACTGCGTTACCTGCTAGTGGCTTGTTGCTGTGGTTGAGTCCTACCATGCCGGCACAGTATCCGGTTGCTCGCCACACACTAGCCGCGGGGCGTCAACTTGCTGAAGCTGGGCATAGCTTATGGTGGGCTCTGGTCCTTCGATCCAGTACCAACCTCTAGTAAGGGGTTTACGACCCCTGAACACTTGGATTACTGTAAGCTGATGCAAGAATGTAGTGGTTATATTAAAACATGCAATGAATATAAACTGTGAATTATCATTTTCTACCACTGACCCAAACCAAGTGTCCAAAGAGAAATACAGACAGGTATAGACATATGTGAAGCAACCCATTACAATAAATGTTCCAAAACAAATAGGAATGCATAGCAAACCCTTTAAATAACCCCTTACCAAAAATAAGATGACAAACAGGTACTACTATATGTGTAGTAACCCTTTACCAAAAGTTCTTCACAGAAATGTATAGGTATCACAAACAGGAATCACAATATTACCAAAATACAAGAAGTATCACATTACAGCATTAAGTACGTTTATAGCAAAAAAAACACAAAAAAAAATACTGTAAATAAATTAAAAAAATTCGTCTATAGAAATACTACAGGTACACAAGTTATACCGAAGGGGTCAAGGTAAAAAAAAGAGCTGCAAAGTTTAAAATTGTATGCATTGTCTAGCAGCCAGAAAAGCTAATTCCACTAAATTAGTTTCCCTTAACAGAATTTTTATTTTTACCAATAATATTATGCTCATAAATGATTTATATTTTATTTGCATTGTTTTACCCAAATTTCTTCATGCATTGTCCCAAAAATTTACCTTTTATTTTTTCTAATAAAGTACCAATATTTACCATTAGATTGTAATTGACAAAAAAAAACTCACTAGCTACTAGAGGTGTGCTAAATGGCACAAATAGTATGTGAGCTCTTAGTTTCAATTAGCTATTTTTGTATTTATATAGTTTGTTCTTCTATGATGGCACTGACTTGACTATTTATAAGCAAGCTTAGCTATGTGTAGCTATATAATTTATTCTGTTAAGGGAAACTAATTTAGTGGAATTAGCTTTTATGGCTGCTAGACAATGCATACAATTTTAAACTTTGCAGCTCTTTTTTTTTTTAAATCCAGTTTCCTCTTTTCCCGTGAAGAAGCCTATTTTCCCTTTCCCTGAAAATTATTTTTTCCCTCTCTTGTTTAGGTTGATCTCTTATTGAAATGAAACCTTCAGCTCTTAGCTTGTCTTCCACTCTCTCATTCCTTTTGTCTGAACTGAAACAGAAGGTGTTTTTTTAAATGTTCAATCCTGACTGTGTTGGAGTTTGACAGTGATAGAAAACAAACTACTCTTTTGCTGAATGTGTGTATTCAATCATATAAAAGGTATAAATAAATGTTTTAGCTATATTGTTACTATAACAATAATACAGATGAACAACTACTCTTCATAAGCTGTTCATGAGTATGAACATACTTAATTATTTCTTTATTTTGCCACAATTAAGTTGTTAAAAGTGTAGCAAATAAGTAGGCATATTCCATTATAGCCAGTTGTGGGACCACCCACAGAACTGTTGCAGAGATACCAGGGGGAAGAGCTGGGTGTGCGTGAATTATGGTCAGCTGCTACATCATCAGCTACCACACTGGTTTCACAGTTTTTGAACTAAATATTCAGAACTAACTTTAGACACACGTGGTATCACTTTGAGCATGCGCACACACCTCTTTCTTTTTATGTTTCACTATGTGGGTGGATGGCTTATAAAATCACCGTAGTCACTCCACCCAGTTTCAGTTGGTCTCTGTCTTTCTTTTTATCTGCACCATACCTTATTAGCTAATATCTAATTAACTTTCATTATAACTTCCTTGAATACTTTCGAGGCTAGTTGGTAAGTGATGGTGCAAATTAAAAAATCCTCACAATTTTATACATCTAGCTAGCAACAAGTGACATAACCAGCAGAAAAATTAAAAGTACTAGAGTGGAATATTTTAGATACACAGTCATAGCAATAGTTGATACAAAAATGTAAAAATTGATCAAAACCAATAGCTCACAGTAGCTAGGGTGAACTTTAATGAATGACCTCACATAATTTGCTCTTTTACGACTACTTTCATTTGATATGTCCACACGAAGAGAAAAACAATTCTAGGAATAGCATGAGCAAAAGCTTAAAATATCATAAGAAAGCACACACTAATAGTGATTTCAGATTCATACAACAGATTACATGGAAGTTAATGATGCTAAATATAATAGTGTTGGGGTGAGGGTGAATGAGGCAGACTGACATGTTAATTAAGGACATTTACTATTTTAAAACTAAAATGTAAAGTATGATCTTATAGCATATTATATAACTAAGGATACAAGCATTGCTTAGCAAGATCTAATGTATATTTTTTTCAACATATTATGTCAATATAAATGTATAGACTCAGAAATATGATGTAGTAATGTAAAAAATAGCTAACTAGCTGAGTGACACAAAAATACCAGTAGTAATAATTAAAATCAAACGTTTACAAGTTTCATGCCTATACGAGCTACAAAATCAATGGTTCAGTTCAAAATGCATTACAGACAGACACCTGCTATAACAGTAGTTTTTAGCATCATACAACTCCAAATTGATGTCGTCACATTGTGAATGATACCATTCTTTATATAGAGAACACTTGACTAATGGACCCTTTACTGTATCAACTTTATCCCAAGGTAGGCGATAAGTACAAAACACTGGCACCATTTTCACGGACTTGATTCTACTCTTTGTGTTTTTTTGCCGACAACGAGTTGATACTGGAAACATATCTATTTTCTCTTTATCCACACACAAATCAAAATGTGCTCGCATGGCAGACTGGTTAAACTGAATACTATGTGGATCTAAATCACAACAAAGGGCATACGCAAAAGCGATGGAAAGAAGACCACAGTCTGCATTTCCAATTTGTCTCTGGTTAAGAGACGGTGAAAATCCAATGTCAGGTGAGCAGTCATATATGTCTACAGTTCCTGCAGGACAGAACTTGTTTGACACACACAGCCAATGGTTGCCATTGACATGAATTATTTAAACAAACTGAGAATCTTCTGATTCATATTGGTCAAAACGTTGTAGGAGAAGGGTGTCCTGTAGACCATGTTGTTTGGGAAACTCTTCCTTTATCAGCACACTTGCAGCATTATGCTTATCTGTCAGCCATTCTCCTCTTTTTAACATCTCTTGATCAGCTGTTAACAGTCCCAGCCGCTTGTTCCAATAATTCCATTCATCATTGGATACTGGTGAGTCATTCAACACAACACATCATTCAATACAAAAGATAGTGTTATAGATGTAATTGAATGACTTTTATTTTTAGCATAGTGATACTTCACTATTGAATCAAGACATCAATGGTTGATATAAGTAAATTACAGCTACTAACTGATTGGAGCATGTTCTTATTATATTATATTTATTATAATAATATAGCATGGGTGAAGAAATAAAAATATATTGCTTAGAGTAACTAACTAGATACAGAGTAACGTGAACAACCACATAATAAGGATAAATGCAGCTATTGCCTTTAAAATATTCAAAATTAGGGCAAACATACTCTGTGTCAAGCAATAATGTGTGTAGAGGCTGACAAATTAATTTGCTTGCACTTATGCACACTGAGGGTTAACATGCCCAATGAATATACACTAACAATGGGAGTATTAAATAATTACTTTTACCATTTTAATTTTTAGAACAGAAATTTATCTTTGCTGAGTGCCTGAAATTTCCTCACATAATTTTGAAACTTCTAAGCATTGCAGGCACATTCAAATTTCTTTAACTGAGATGAGGGTGGTGAAACAGTTTTGATACAAATTATGTTTCTTTCATAGTGCCATTTTATATTATTAAATTGAGACATGCAATATTAGCTTTGGTCTTGATTATCTTGTCATTTCTTGAAAACTTATTCAGCGAAGCAAGCGGAGCTGACTCTCTAATGAGTTCGCGATATATATATATATTTAGGTCCAGAAATTGTTTTTGTTCTTGCGTGGGTGTACGTGTGTACCCTTTCTCCTACGCGCTTGCGCGGGCCGGGTAACCTTCTTAACAACATTTTGTTTTGTTTACCCGCCGTACGAAGTAGCGATGCCCAGTAGACTAAACGTTAGAAACGCTCGGTCAAGAGCTTTGAGGGCGTTAGAAACTCCAGAAGAAAAATTAGTAAGGAGAGAGATAAGAAATGAAAAAGACAGGGCAAGGAGGAGGAGAGCTAAAACGAAACAGAAACAGGTAGCAAAGTAAAGAATCTTTCTTTTTGAAAAGCCATTAAATGTTCCTAATTTATTTATTAGACTATTCCTGAGGATTACTGTACCAATCAACTTTATACAGCTGTAGACTCAACTACTCTTGAAGACACTGAAAATGCAGCCACACCATCTGAACAAGAAGCTAATATCCCCACTACTTTTTGTACTGCAAGAGGAAGGAAAAGGCATCTATCAGAGGACATCCATTCTCATATACACCCAAAGCAGCAAAAAAAGTTGCAGAAAATATAACTCAAACAATTTCGATACCGCAAAGCCTTTCAGCTTATCAGCAACGAATGCAAGAGGTAAATATAAAATAAAATATATACTTCAATAAGTTAATACGAGACATATTTTCGTTTAGGAAACCATTATGCAGAGAGCAACGTCTACAACTAATGTCACAAAAACAGCAAGTCACACATTTGTTTGAAAGTGATAGTGAAAGAGATCACAGGCTCCACTGTTTGTCCACTAACCTACTGTTGAGAACAGCAAATGAATCTTCATTACAAAATTCCTCTAGATTAGAGCAGTTGTCAACTAACCAACAGCAGAGATTGGCTGATGAAACACCACTTCAACGGGAGACTAGATTGTCTCAAGTTAGGGGGAACAGGTCAAGACAACATCCCCAGGTTCCATTGCACCATATTATTCCAGCATTTGATGATCCTCAAGTTCACACAGCAATGCAAATTTTCATGCTAAAATCTCATAGACAAAGCCTTACCCATTCTCCACAGTTTTGATCTAATTGCATGCCGAATAGGATCTGTTATTTGGATAGGTAAATCATACTGCTGAAACAGCTTTATAATCACTCTTACAAAAGTAATTCAGTAGCTGTAAAGTATTCTGCAGATACATAGGCACTTTTGTCTCCTGACAAATCAAAACAAGGAATTCCAGTTTTTCCTGGGTGTGAAATGCTCCATAAATAATAGCTAAATAGAGAAAAAAATATTTAAGTCAATAACTACTTGAATTATGTAACAATTTTTAACATAGGAATCATTTCATTGCTAATCAAACTATTAATACCTACAAAAAAACTTACTTGTTAATCATATAAGCCCTAGCCATACTATATAGAAGCAAACACACTTAATAAACACCCGTGAAAACTAACTCAACTGTACCGCTACGGGTATCAAAACACAGCTGAAGACTAGCTCTTTTTAGTGCTACCCGTATTGAAAGGGGTTATCCCTTACTTTCGATGATGTAAGCTGTTTATTTGCAGTGTTTGCTGAGCAAGCACCAAGTCCATTGAATTTTTAATGAGCGATCCATTAACTGAGGTGAAGAAAAACGCAAAAAGCGGTGGTATAGAAGAAAGGTCAATGGTTGAGTTTGGTATCATCATGAAGCACAGGGACTGAAGATTACAAGTATGTCAGTATTGAGCTACCTCATGCAAAGAAAAAATATATGGTAAGAAAATATTCGAAGAAAATGGTCATAGCTCATACACTTTCTGTGGGATGTAGTTGTTCAAAAACAGCTGGCAATGCTTGTATTTTTGTATGGCAAATTTGACAAAGGTTTTGATATGTTGTAGTGGAGCTCGACGTCCGATGGCATGGACACTCATAGATGTCTCCTACATGATCACAATCAGCACCAAACACAACAAACAACATATTTTATTGTTGAACTAATATAATATTGGTATAGAGTACATCAAACAATATTATTTCTATTTTTTTTTTTTATTGATGGAAAAGTGGAATTTTTTGGGAAAAAATTTTTTTTTTTAAGTATTAGTAGAGGGCCTAAATATTACTCATTTTTCTCAATCAAAAAATGAGGGGAATCCCAAACTCTTGGTCTATTTAGTGACATATGGTTGCTATGGGGTTTTCCCAGCCAGCATCGAGTTAAAAAAATAAAACGGTAATGCTCTATTCTGCGGTCGACGAATAGATTTTTCCGCGTGCGTCCAAACAATTCAGGAACGAGAGGAAGCTCCTAAATATGCATTATAGTATGTATAGCAACCCTTTACCAAGGGCTCAAAAAAATACAAACAGGTATTTGTATAGCAACCCTTTACCAAAAGTGATCCATAACAAATACTAACAGGTACCACATATGCATAGCAAACCTTCACCCAATAGTTCCTTGTTCAATGGAACATGAAAAAGTGACAGGTGAGTTGCTCATTAGAGTATTATGACATGATCGCAAGATTCTTAGCCAGTAACAAATTTAATCAAAATAGAATATCTACAATGTGCAATATGAAAACATGAACAGTTTGCTGGCCAGCTTGGTGGGCTTTGAAATGATTTACAACACGCATTCTGCCTATAGAAAACACACACACATCTCTGCCTACACAAAGCTAACATGCACATCTATACTAAGACACAAAACTAATTGAATCAATTTATATCCCGAATACTCATTTTTGTAATGTGAGCTTTAAATAGACAAGTCATCAGTTTTCTCCTCACCTTTTCTGATTATACTATAGCAATTAATACTTACTTGATCATCTCCACAATTATTCAAGAAGCCACAAGTCCACAGAAGCTCTTGCTGTTCAAGTATCTGCATGAATTAGTAAAAGCATAAGCCTAAAACATGATATTCATAATATAAACGTTACTAATGCTTGTGTCAACTTATTTTTACATAGGTGATCATTTCATGTACCCAGTACCAACTTTCACCATTAACTCTATTAGCACAACATTATATTTTATCTCAAATAGCTACTTGAGGCCAAAACACCCCAAATAATATATATGCTGTTGGCTAAACCAATTCAGATGACACAACATCGCTTCTGTCAAATAGTACTGCAATAGGTTAGTACTACATACACACCTTAGTGTATTTAGTCAAATATAATCTAAATCAGTAAATAGCCATAAGTTGATACATTTGGGATTCTCACCAACCACCCTTTACCCATTGACTATTCCTCACATCCTTAGCAAAGTTTGGCACCTGTGCGGTAGCCTGTTAATTTGGATTCAAGGCAAATTTCAACACTTGTGGCAAGTGGCTTGCATTAACAGATGTAATCAACTTATATAGTAAGGCTAGCACAAGGTGACAGGTTCAAAGAGGACAGACTGTTGACCAGAGAAGATAAATAGTAACGATCCCACAATAGGTCCTTGGGGAACGCCTAATGTAACTGATGTCAAAGAAGATGAGATACCATTGATGATAACTCAAGTGCAGTATGTGTGCAAAAATGGTTCAAAAGGACGCCAATCTCGTTGTAGATGAGATTGAGGGGTTGCGGCTACTCTCAAATTGTGACAAGACAACTGCCATGATAGTCACAAGGAAAAGGCACCCCCTGATCCTCCTCTGAAGATTAACAATGAACGCATATCCTTTTTCCACACCTACAGACCCCTCGGCTTCTTGATCACATCAGACCTATCTTGGGCAAATCACATCAACCGAACCTTTTCAAAGCTGTATTGTGGGTTCCTGGTGCTGGTCCATGATGCCTAGCAAAGTTGTACAAGTCCATTGTCCTGCCTATTCTGGATTATGGCTCACCAGCTTGGGATCCATCCCACAAGAAGTACATTGTGTTATTAGATAGAGTTCCACATAGTGACAGGCTGATGGTTGAGAGATGCTACACCTCTTCTGAGGCAACTAGGATGGACTACCTTGGCCAAAAGATGGCAGTACTTCAGGCTCTGAGGGTGCAGGCATATCCTACAAGGCGAGTCCCTCCTCCAATCCAGTATCTTTATGTTCAGCCCTCGCACTTTAGCTAGGCACAACAACTCACAGGCCCTCCTTCAACAAGTGAGAACTGACCACCACAGAGCCAGCTTCTTCCATGTGTAATACCACTGTGGAACAGTTTACCTGACAGAGCTGCCTCCTGTAGGACATTAAAGGGATTCAAGAACACTTAAAACTTCAGCAATAATATTTACATATTTCACTGTCAGGCCAAAATTCTCAGTATTATACAGTGTGTATATTCGTTGTATATTTTCTGTATGTCTATGGGATGGGGTAGCCTTAAGTGTTTGCTAGTTAGCTCACCCTATTAGGTAAAGTATCTACAGACAGTCAGATTTGCAAATGACCATGCTCCACAGTTCATCTCGTCAATGTTTTGCTACCACTAAACCTCATAACTAACACACACAACATTTGAATGGACTCTAAACGAACTTACCTCTTAACCGCCTTCATCCGGCATCCCTGAGCTATATCTACGACCGCTCTATGGGAGGTGATCCGTGCCAAAAAGTAACGCCGTTTATTGCAGCAATACATTTTCGAGAGGGTGCTACTTTTTCGAGAGGGTACTACTTTTTCGAGAGGGTGCTACTTTTTCGAGAGGGTACAACTTTTTGAAGAGGGTATCTAATTTTCAAGTGGGTGCTTATCTTTTTAAGAGGGTACATTTTTACGTGGGCATTCGTTTGTCAAACTGGGTACTGTGCTTTTTCGAGAGTACTTTTTCAAGAGAATTTTGACGGGAACTAGCATTGACAGAGGGTAAAGGGTACTTTTTTCAAGAAGGTACTATTTTTTCAAGAGGGTACTAACTGTAAAGAGGTACTGGTTAATATTTTTAGACGTGGACGACAATGCGTGCCTCACTCCTTTGGTAAAGATCGTCAGGCTATCTGATGTGAGTGCGCCCGCTAGTCATATATGTGTATGAAATGGCTGAAGAATTGAGACGGGAAGTCGCTTCAGTTTGTGAAAAACTGATCAGTGCAGTCAAGGAGCTTGGAGAACAAGGTAAGTAAGTATTTTTTACCAAAATTTTTCAGTTTTTTCTGAAACTGGCTTAGTCTGGCATGACCTCACTCTCTTGCCTCTAAATTCTAAAGCAAAACTGGTCCTTCAGTGTTTTGACTGATTTGAAATGATAGAGCTGGCTGCCTCTATATACAGTACAGGGCTGTAGGAATCAAGATTAAACCAGGGTCGTGAGAATTGCATGAGCTGCGCCCATTTAATGATACATTCGCAAATTATTAGCACATTTTTATGAGAATTAAAACTTTCATAACTCTAAGGGTTGAGGATCTACACAAACAAAACCAAGCCAGAATCATAGATATATCATGCATTGATTTGGCTATTGTGCCTGGTTCTACTTGGCATTAACCTGTCAATGCTAGTTCCCGTCAAAATCGATCGATTTTTTGACCCTTCTTTTCTGACAAACCATTGAAAGTAATGCTTTGATTTAGGAATTAAGTGTTAGAACAAACCTTTATAAAACCCTCAATCGCAACATTATTTTCTGAATATAGTTGGCATCAGTCGTCTGGAGTGAAGCTACCATCAAAACTTACCCTATTGATTTTATTTTCTTACTTGGAAAACAGCAAAGAAAGAGAAACGACCAACACTCCACTAAAAAATGACAGCCACCATCACACAGCTCCGGGTCACTCTATGTGTATAACCGTATATTTCCGTAAACGATGCCGGTCGATAATAAAACCGGGAATCGTCGATATTATGTACCGGTCGATAATCGGCGGCTTACGCTACTAGGTTGGCTAAGAAATCCACCGCCAAAGGGATCCGTGTTTGTCCTCAACCAAGTTTTTGCTACTACTGACCTATTACCAGCATCCAAGTGGCATTATGATGCAACTGATGTCAATCCAGCAGATTTAGCTTCAAGAGGAGTGTTTCCTCAAGAATTGACTGAAAAGGAATTGTGGTGGAAAGGTCCACCATGGTTATCTGAATCATCAGTTTCTTGGCCTATAAGGACTGACATAGGTGATCCACCAATTGATGAAGACACACCAACACCAGCTCCAGTACTTACTCTACAAGTCATGGAGGAACCAAATAAAATCAAATACTTTTCTTCCCTCTTTCGCCTGACCAAATTCAGAGCCTATGCAATACGATGGAAGCTAAAGGTCCAGCACAAGACCAAATTACCTCCCACACTAACAGATCAAGAACTTCATTTAGCCAAAGTCCAGCTAATTATTCAGCATCAGCAGATTCATTTTGGATCAGACAACTTATTCACAACCAGCAGATATCACTAAAGTCACCTATTGGCAGACTTGCTCCTTACCTGGATAAAGAGAGAATCATTAGAGTTGGTGGAAGATTGTGCAATGCAAAAATCAAAGAAGAAAGCAAGCATCCAATAATTCTCTGTAAACACTCACATTTTGTCAACATATTGTTGAAAGATCTTTATAATCTACACCACCATGCCAGTGCAAGAGTTTTGATGGCACTGACAGCTGAAGAATTTTATATTTCTGGACTCAGATCACTCGCACGGAAGGCTGTGCACGAATGTGTTCCCTGCCGAGAACGAATGCTACTCCGTGTACTCAGCAAATGGGCCAATTACCTGCCGACAGAGTCTGCCCTGCCCCACCATTCCAGAATGTTGGACTCGATTATGCTGGTCCGCTGATTTTAAAGAGAGGTAATCCTAGAAAACCCACCAACCACAAAGCTTATGTAGCAGTGTTTGTTTGCGCCATTACCAAGGCCATTCACCTGGAACTTGTCTGTGATTTATCGACTGAGGCTTTTTTAGCTGCGTTCAGAAGATTTGTTAATCGTCGAGGACTACCACACAATGTTTATAGTGACAATGGACGGAATTTTATCGGAGCACAACGTGAACTGCAAACAATTTTCGCTTCCAGGAAAGCCCAACAGATGATTAAAAAATACTCTCAACCAAGGCATATTAAATGGCATTTCATACCCGTTCAATCTCCTCATCAAGGTGGACTATGGGAAGCTGGAGTGAGAGAGCTGAAAAGAATTCTTATCAGAATAATTGGTGATAAAAAATTATATTTTGAAGACCTTGCCACCATTCTAACTGACATTGAAGCTACTCTGAATTCCAGACCAATGGCTCAGTTTGAAGCACACCAAGAGGATGGCTCATCAGCATTAACTCCTGGACATTTTCTTATTGGGCGTCCACTACTAGCTGCCCCAACTCCAGTGCAAGACCTTGATGGTAATATTACTGGATTATGTCGATGGAACATAATTAAAGGGTAACTGCCACCACTTTTTTTATTTTTATTTATTTGAGTCATTCAGTAGATAATAACACAGTATCACTCCAAAAAAAATTTGACAGTGTTTGGTCAAGTAGTTCCTGAGTTATGGGCCTTTAAAAATGCACCCTACTCCCACGCTAATTAAGTAGGCCAATTGGTTGATTACGTCACAAGTTGAGTACCGCGGATCAGCGTGCTTGTGTAAACTTCGAGGTTTAGTGTTCAGTCTACTAATCTTATCTGATTGCCACTACTGCTACTTGTGGAATTATGGTCAAGACTTGTGTTGCTGCAGGCTGCAATAACAGTAACCAGGATGGAGTAAGTCTGCACAAGTTTCCCAGCAACAGTGCTCTGAGGAAAAAATGGGTAGATCAGGTGAAAAGGCATAGAGACAAATGGGAACCCACTGCATACTCTGTGCTGTGTAGTCAGCATTTCGTGCCATCATGTTTTATGGCTGATTCTATCCTTTCCCAATCACTGGGGTTGGGCAAGAAGAGAGCTAGTCTTAAGCCTGATGCAGTACCCACACTGTTCAGCAAGCCTGTGTGTGGAAAAAGGAAAGTAGAAGGGGAATGTCTGCCACCAAAGAAGCGATCTGCTTTTGAAAAACGTGAACGGTGTAGAGTAAGTGAAATGAATTTTTTTAAATCACTCATTTTAAGTACAATGACAGGCTGTAGAGGAAGCAATGGAAGAACTGGGAGAAGCAGACAATTCAGTTCCACTGAATCATATTGTGAGTTAATTCCCTAACAAATTTTGTGACAACATTACCATACTATCTTATGGGTTTAAGGAATCCGAGCCTAATGATGCTGCAATTCAAGTTTCACCCAGTATTGTTTCGGTACAAACCCAGAGTAACCCCATACTCCATAGTGTTGGTAAGATATGTTGTACATAATAATGATGGGCTTACGTGAACTTTTTGTTTTATCATACAGGTGTTCAGACTGTAGTGGCGGCCACAAAAGATGCTGCTATTCAGTGTTCACTTTTGCCTGCTCCTCCTCTGGCCTTGCATAAGGTCAATAGCTCACATCCTACAGTTACTGATGAACATATGGTTGTTACTGACACAGACGATGTAACGACTGAAGCAGATGACAGTGACACTGATTACATGGTTGAAAAAGATGATTATGTGGGTGAAAGGTAAAATAATAATAATAATACTAATAATAATAAATTAATTAAGCATTATAATTCCACAGCTTGAATGTTAAGCCTCTTCATTTGAAAGTCAAGTACATAGTGTTTGAAGACAACTTGCTTTCTCTTTTTAAAAGATGCTTCAAATGTGGATACAAGTCAGCTCAAGTCACCAGTACAACGATCGGAACTTATGTAAAACTGAAACAGCGGTGCTATGCTTGCCTAAATGTGTTTGTCTGGGACAGCCAGCCATTCATACAGAATCAGCCAGCCTGTAATATTCTATTATCAGCTGCAATTTTGTTTTCTGGTGCACTACCAACTATGACCCTACGTGTTTTTCGAAACATGGGTTGTGCCACAATCGCTGAGAGAACATTTTTCCGACATCAGCAACATTTTCTTCATCACACTGTTTCTGCTGTGTGGCAGAAACATCAGACAATGATACTGGACAAGCTAAGCCGGGAAAATAAAGCGCTTGTCTTGGGCGGTGATGGCAGAGCTGACAGTCCTGGTCATTCAGCCAAATTTGGCAGCTACACAACGATGGAATTGGAGAAAGAGCTTGTCATAGATGTACAGTTGGTTCAGGTAAATACTCAACAAATTCATTACTATGAATATTATTACTATAATACTTTTTAGAGCAATGAAGTTAATGGAAGTTACCATATGGAGAAGGAGGGTCTACTACGGTCAGTGAAATGCTTAAAAGAGAAGAGATTTGAGATTGCTACCATAGTGACTGACCGACACAAGCAGATTGCCAAATGGATTCGTGAAAATCTGACATCAACAGATCATCGTTACGACATTTGGCATATGGCTAAGTGTAAGTTACATTGTTATCACTAGGAATTTGAACATTTTACAAATACTTTTGACATACTCAGCATTCAAGAAAAAGGTGATTGCTTTAGCGAAAGAGAAAGACTGCGAGCTTGTTGGGGAGTGGAAACGGAGCTTACTGAACCATCTGTATTGGTCAGCTGTGTCCACTCCAGATGGAAATGGAGAAGTTATCCAGGCAAAGTGGATGTCACTGGATAATCATATCCACAACAAACACCAACGGCATGGTAAGAACTTTCCTAAATGTTCCCATGGGAGATTACGTAGGAGAAAAAAGAAGTGGTTTAAACGACGTAAGTATAATGAATGTGGTATATATCATGAATACGGAATATTTATAACCCTCATAGATACTAAGGCCAGTGAGAAGTTAAGTGCAATTATTCTGAACAAGCACTTTTGCACTGATATGAAAAAAATCTCACCAGTTCACCAAACTTCGAAGTGTGAAGCCTTTCATAGCTTATTAATTACCTTTGCTCCGAAGTCCATGGCATTTAGTTACTACGGCATGCTTTCCAGGTCAGTATAACCTGCACTATAGACAATACTTGTTTGGTTGTTAGTTTTATGAAGATATGCAATCCTTAATTATGACATTACCAGGCTAAAGTTGGCAGTCCTACATTACAATGAAAACAGCCGCAGAGAACAGGCAAAAACTAAGCAAGGGGAGAAAAGATATTCTGTTTTGTATCCCAAGTACAAATCTGGTGGACACATTGTCAGAAAAATCGTGGAAAAATCTACTTACGGTAAATAAATTATATATATCACCAATTTCTGCTCTTATATACCCAATGGCTTAAATATTTATAGGGTATGTGCAAGACCTCTTTTGTGCACTATGGGATGTTATGCTGAAAGAATGTGAAGTACCAGTTATGATGTTACCACCACCTGCACTCTGTGATAGTTTGGAAAAACCAGAAAAACAGAAGGCAATTGCTGAACATCAGACCAGATTTTCAAAATAAGTGTGTGTGTGTGTGTGTAATAATTGGTTATATTGTTGGATGAAATCCTGTGTAATTATCAGATGGAAATGTCTCTCTTATTTTCTTGACAGCACAAGCAGGTAATACAACCCTGACATTACGGCCAAGCCATCCCCAGCACCATCGAGTCAGTTGCCTGTATGCAATATATCTGTATTTCCTTAAAAAATAATAAAACAGAGTAGTGAAAAAATGTTATTATGTTATTATTATTATTACTACTATTATTTTTATTATTATCATTATCATTATTATTATTACTATTATTATTACATATTATATGCATACTCGTGTATTGATGCTGGGAGAGCGTCCATTCCATGTTCCTGTCGATATTGATAGTATGCTGCTTGCAGTACCCATACGTTCAGACACACGCCCTCAAATCCTGGATGCCTGGTTATGCAACTTGCAGGTTCATTCTCAGTCTCTCCCATTTTTGCTACCACTTTGTTTATTTCTTTGCAGCAAACACACTCTAAGCTGGTTGGCATTATCTGGCAGCATTCACAATCACACCTATATATTGATGAATACACACGATTTTACACACACACTGAACTTTGTAGCTATCACTCTCTTACCAAGACAAGTCTAAAAGCCTGTCTGGATCATCCTCTTCAGCAGAACTGCTGCTGTCTGAAGAATTTGAAGCACTTGGTTCAAATCTGTAAGGTTCAATGGAAGATCCAGAAGAGCTATCACTAGTGTCTCCAGAATCAGTAGTTGAAATGATACCATCACTCCCACTGTATGAGGAAGCATCACTTCTGCTGTTATCACTACCTGAGGTATAGGTTGCCATCCTATCTGGCTCAAAACCTCGAAGTTTACACAAGCACCCTGAAGTTTACACAAGCACGCTGTTCCCCGCGGGTACTCAACTTGTGACGTAATCAACCAATTGGCCTACTTAATTAGCGTGGGAGTAGGGTGCATTTTTTTAAAGGCCCATAACTCAGGAACTACTTGACCAAACACTGTCAAATTTTTTTTGGAGTGATACTGTGTTATTATCTACTGAATGACTCAAATAAATAAAAATAAAAAAAGTGGTGGCAGTTACCCTTTAAAATCCTATTATTTGTTTAGTTGGGATCCACTGCAGTGGGCATGTGTACGTCAGAGGGTGTGGTCTTGGCAGTGGAGAAGAGAATGACGTCTACTCTAAATTAATGGAGCCCTGCAGCATTGAGAAGATCCTGGAAATAGACAGCCGTATTGGTAAGTTCATTCGGTTGTGTAACAATACATATGTAGGGTTCATTGATAGAAACTTTCCAATTAATATTGAAATATTTTTGTGGTCATTGCTTTGACTTTTTTGGAAAAATCTGCTTTAAGCGAGGGTGAATTTTTTTTGTCGATTTACAAATGGATAAAAATAAAGTTCTGCCAGTCTTACAGTGATTAACATAATTGTCTGTGGTTGTACAGTAGACACCAATAAAGTTCCGGATTCCGTTCCGTAGTAAGACCCGTAAAAAGGTAGTTATTTTTTGCGTAGTTTTTACCGATGCATTGCATACTGTTTTGACTTATCGGCTGACACCATTTACAACTACAGTAAAAAACGGTTAAGCTTTTCTGTCAATTTACTGCTTTATTCTAGCTAAAAACCATTCCAAAGCTTCAGCAAGCTAAGACCTTGTATCACCCGTTAAATGCTATGGGGATAGTGCAAAAAAAAAGCTCATATACAGTTCAATCTCTGACAGTAAAGAAGCTTGTGTGGGCCCTAACATCTTAGACGAGGCTATGTTGAATGGTAAATCATTAACATGGTCATATGGAACGTCCACATTTTACCAAATGCACACTGTTTTTCCCAGTTTTTTTTAATTGTGCGACGGCCATTCCACTGAACGGAATCCAGTACTTTTTTTGGTGCCTACATTGTATGTATGCCTGTTAGAAGCACACTATATGTATAGTAGGAGACAAAATAAAATTCCGAAATTCATTTTGTAGTACAGCCGTGAAACGATAGTTTTCTACCGTAGTTTTTATCGTTGTGTTCCATACCATTTTGACTAAACGGCTGACACCGTTTACTAAAACAGTAAAAAACTATTAAGCGTTTTCATCGATTCACAGATATTTTTTAGCTAGAAACTCTTCCATAGCTGTATCAGCAAGCTAAGGCCTTGTATCAACTATTAAACGCTACAGGGATAGTGCAAAAAAGCTCGTACAAAAATTTAACTTGCTTAATAAAGGTGCAGACCGAAGTTCCGATGGGCAAAGAGCTATAATGAGGTCCGCACTTCGTAGGTCTTCTGTTAGCTACAGATGGACCTCCAGTAGTAAAAAATTGACATAAGCCCGAGAAGGCCCTAACATCAAGAAAACAAATACTGTGCAGTGGTCGAACCAAAACTTCAAATAGGACGGCTTCAATTTTTTTAACCCGAAAAGCTCCGCCTCAGGAGCCTGTAAACGAAAAATTGAAACGTTTTATTGAATAAACGATTTTTTATGTTTCTTAGATTGAAGCATGTGGTGAACGAGAAAGATTAAAATGGTAATGCGGTCGAACAGAACGGCCTTTTTTTATCAAATGGTGTATCGTTTTTTCCTCCCGTTTTTTTAACCGTGCGATGGCCGTTATACAGAACGGAATTTAGAACTTTATTTTGTCTTCTACTGTAGTTCTTCAGGCGATAATCTGGACTTTCTTTAACCTGAACAATAATAATAATATTTAAACTTACATTTGCTGCATTAGATGCATGTTTCCAATGTGAGTCACATGCATGTCACATGTGTTTATGTGGCACACAAATACACTTTATCCTGTGTGTCCGTCCTATCCCATTGTCCCATGTAGGAGAGGCACAGTAGGCGCCAAAGAAAGTTCCGGATTTATATCTTTTAATGTTACCATCAAATAGAGCTTTTTGGCGAGGAGGGAAGCGGCGAGACACTGTCAGGGGTAACACAAATGAAAATCAGGGATATTTGTTTATATTATATATGTGAGTGGGTCTGGGAAAAGGGACCTTACGGGCAAAAATTGAGATACTTTACGTCTATGCCAAATTTCAAATGTCAAAACAACTTAAAAGTCCCCAAGCGTGTCGTGGAAAGTAAAGCTACTTTTATTCTCTTTTGTTCTCGAAGTACAATAAACGGAGAATAGGCGGAGTTTCAAAGAAGCAGCTAAAAAAAAAACGGCATAGCTTTGAGACTATTGCATGCACTCTACAGCTTACCTCTGGCTGCAAGTTTACCGCTATAGTGAATAGAGTAGCCAAGAATTCCGACAAGACAGGCCGTGAGAAGCTTTGAAAGCTAAAAAGAACTCTACGCAAACTTCGTTAGTCGCCGTTAAAAAGCGGCTGTACGATTTAATTGCGTATGCGGAATACGCCGTTAAATATACAGAAACGTTAATTATACCGGAAGTGGAAATTCAATTTATGTTTTCTCGATTTCTAGTTCAATTGCTTTGCTGAATACAGCCCAGTTCAACTGCCAGTTTCTGTGCGAGTCAAATTGTAGCTTTTTATTAGCAATTTTTTTGGTTTGCTTCATAAGGTCCCTTTTCCTAGACCCACTCACATATGTATAGCTAGTCTGCACAGACAATAATTATTATAGCTATGAATGTTTGTGATACTATTGTAACTCCCTTGAACATTTCTTTGTTTTGTCTTTTTCATCAAGCAACATTAATATAGTAAGCATAGGAACTGTACAATCATATATACGCTGTTTACAATAGACAAGAAATCAAGTTAGTCTAAACAAAAAGTAATTGTACTTGTGCACCCTCATTATTTTTAACTTGGAAATATCCACAAGTTGCCGTTAGCCACACCCACTTCCTGGCCTGACCCATTTATGAGAGCTTCTTTTATCCCTTTTCTACATATAAATATATAATAGTTAGGTGCTGCTTCAGAGGGAAATACTGAATTTAGGGTCCCTGAAGGACCTTGATTGTAGCGTCCCTTGCGCAGCGAGGGCGCTGTACTTAGGGCCTGAGGGACCTGAAAAACAGTAGTTAATGACTGCCGCACAGCGTCTAACTAATTTAGAACCTAACAGTTCCTAATAACACAATAAGAGGTACTCTACATATTATAGAAGCCTTGCCCGGAAGACGGGGACACTACATATAGAATCCCTCCCTGAGGACCTAAGAGATTTAAAGTCCCTCTGTCACAATACAAAAACTATACCAGCTATATTCTAAATATAAGTTAGACAGAGGCACCAAGGAAACTACCGAATTTAGGAATCTCGAAGGCCCTGAGCTGTAGCATCCCGAGCGAAGCGAGGGTGCTACTAGGGGCCTGAGGCGTTTCCTAAATCCGGTAGTTTCCTTGGTGCCTCTGTCTAACTGATTTAGTCACTAAAAAAAAGAAGAAGCTAGCTAGGTGATACAGCCGTTCCACCACTTCTCAGGCTAACTTGATTAATGGAAGACAATTATGGACTCATTCCTGGACTTTTTATTACCAGAAATTATGGACCTTTTAAACGAGGAAACGTCTGATAGCGAACAAACCTTAGTTACTGGTCAAGTAGACCCAGCTATTCAGCAAGAGCAACTCACGGAACATTCTGTTCACGGCTATAACTTGGAGCCTCCAACAAAGCGACAAAAGAGAACATTTGCTCCCAGGAAAAACGAGGATAAGGTTATGAAGGCCAAGCTTAGTGCTATACCTTCTAAGACCATGGCTGACAAAAAACACTGTGTCAATGTATGGCAACAATGGTGTGCACACATTTCTACTGAGTACGGAGAAGAAGTTACCTCGGAAGTTACACCCCTGAAAGAAATATCTACCCAAGTAAGAAAACAAAACGGAGAGGAATTTACTCCAAATTCACTTCTTCATCTTGTGGCTGGCATACAACGATACATCAGGATTGAAGGGAGACCGTCCATTGACTTTTTAAAGGACAGTCAGTTCTCAGAATTTCGAGTGTCATTAGCTGTTTTAACTTATTTAATCAGTTGTAGATACTCATCACTTTATTTTAATATCACTATTAAAAAAAATATATATTTCTTTGTTATATTCCTAAAATTTTGAATATTATACAAATGTGTCAGAAATGTCAAGTAGCTATTCCAAACAATAGAGAAGGTGGAGTGAGCTAGGGTACTAAATGTCACAAGCTTGGGTTCTAAATGCCACAGGGGAGGATAATAAATGCCAACAGGAAGGACCCCGCCAATGATTTCGGCGAGTTAAAGTGTCTGTGAAAAATCAAGAACCTACCGCGTAATTGAAAATTTTTGGAGCTAGTGACTAAAGCATAATAGAATAACTGAAATTAAATAGAATAAGTCAATATTATATATAATATAATAAAAATATAAAATTATATCTAATCATGTGTGTATACAGTAATACCAGAAGTCACAATAGAAGTCAATTGGAATATTAAGATGGCAGATCAAATTGATATGGCCACACTGACTTGCAACGTAGTAAGAGGCAACCCAATGGAGTATAGTTATGAATGGACATTCAATGGAACTGAATTAAATAGTAATACTTATCGTCTTATTTTAACAAACTTTACAATTAACCAGACAGGAACATATTACTGTTCAGTAACTAATGAAGCTGGAACTGGGACAGGAAATGTTTCTCTCACTTATGGAGAAGAAAGTACGTGTGAGTTCATTATGGAAACATATTGATGCAGAAATATGTGCAAGTCACATATACATTACACACAGATATTCCTTATAATACATTTGTAGCACTGCAGTGGAAACAATCAAAATTGTATTAAGCAATAGTGGCCTGAGTTATGCAAACAAGTGTGGCATATCTACATAGTAATTAAGCTCCTTCCACTACAGGAAACAAACTTATCATATGATATTAATAAGTTCATTGCTCCAAGTAAACAAGCTTTATTGTATAGTTATGAACCTATAGAGCTACCAACTTTTGACACTACAAATTATATAGATCTATTTTTTTATCAGAAATTGATATTATATGGAATTTTTTAAAATTGTTATCATTTATGATGTTTGTTGCATTTAGCTATGTCTTTTTGTAACATTGCTTTACATTTTATAGATGAAACACATTTAATTATGCACTAGTGGTCTTTAGTATACTGTAGTTAGACCACAACATTCCAATATAAAAATAATAAGCTCTTTAACACAAGTAACAGTTGGATTCTCACCATTATGACTGTGTGATAGTTACAGTACAAGATCAGCATTATTGTGATTAAAACAGAACAGCTTTGTTGTTTTTTTGTACAGCATATGGCCAAATAATAGCAACAAAAAGGATGGGTTGATACAAGAATTCACAGTTATTCATGTTATTCATGTATTTGAGACCTGTGCTACATATTCATAGAGATACAAAACCATTTTTTATTATGACATTTAGTCTTACTTCAAAAGATCAATACAGTGATATATCATGTACTACACAGTTGATAATATTATAGTATGTAACGGTACACAAGTTTACCAAAACATTACACAAATTTATAATAACTTTATTATCACATGATTGAAACAGTTTATCCAATCTCACATAGCGACTATAACCGTTATTTTTGGCTTCCTTGAAACACTGAAAGTTATTATAAGCCAATTAGCAGTGTTTGCATGGACAGAATGATAGTTTGGATTGTATAACCATAGAATGACAAATTGCAACATGTTTGTGGGAGTGCTTGGTCTGTAATATATTTCTGTTTGTGAGGAACAACATGCTCCTCTCTTGGTTAGTTAGATTGTATGTACTTGTAATAATATTTCACACAATGTAGCTAACAAAGAGAGGAGCATGGTAATCCTCGCAAAAAGAAATATTTTACAGACCAAGCACTCCCACAAACGTGTTGCATTTTGTCATTCTATGGTTATACAATCCAACTAAAAGCAACAAAGTATAAAACATGATTTTAATTTTTTAAATGTTCAATTACTAAAAATTGGATGTTTTTCTACATAAATATTAAAGTCTCTAGCTAAGCCACTGGTAGAAGCACTTTCATCTGCAATTGTACACAAAACAGTGTACAAAGATAACAGATTCTTAGTATAGACAGACCACATGCACAAAATGATTAACCACGCCCATGCAATCATAACCACACCCTTTTCTGGCCATACCACCCTGAAATCTCTAGCTGAAGTGCCTGGGTATATGTTACACAGTAAATAATAGGCATAGCTCTAAAATTCTTTTATTATAGCAACATGTGGAGCAGAGCAATACTTGCCTTATATAGCTTTATCTAAATATAAAATTGGACAAAAAAATTACTTTTAAGTGGATGTTGCATTTATGTCTATTATCTGCATTTATAATAACGTTCTAGCTTAGCTTTATTATGCAAGGGAGAAATAACATTACTCCTCCTGATACTGGACTATCTATAATTTTTGGGAGTGTTCAAAACTAACCTGCACCTGTTTACTGTTGCACTAGTTTATAACTTCAATGTTGTGGTTTGGGATACAGTTTGTTTTCTTAGGCCACCTTGCATAAGCTCAGGCTGATAGGTACTTTTTAAAACAATTTGCATAAACCATCTTATGCTTAACTGAAGTAGATGATGCAGTAAAAATGGGAGTATTATATGTAGTGCTACTTATTCTGGGGACCACAGGTGAGTAACTTATTTGTATCATATTTAAAAAGCCAAAAAAACTGTGTCTTTTAGAAATGTTGAAAAAGTTTTATGTTTAAGTTCAACTTCATAGTCTTTCCAGCGATGTCTAATATTAGTGCATTTGCATAAGGTTTTGCGGTAGTTTACAGTTTGGTAGTGGAATAGTATAACTCCCCCTGTTAGCATTTGATAGTGGTAGGTATATAAAAGGCTAATCTTTGAAATAGAAAAACCACAGACAGTCTTAGAACACTAAACTTGCTGCACAGATTTTGATATATAAAAGGAATAATCGCAAACAATTTTAGAGCATTGTGTTTGCAGCCCACTTATGAAAAATATGTAAGCTTCAATACACTTGCTGCAATAAATTTTAAGTAACTTGGAATAGCTATTACTGCACTTGTTAAGCATATTTTGATTTCTACATTAATAAACCTGTTAATGGCAATGTAGTAAGCAGTAATGCAGTGCTTTATATTATTAATTTATATGTTAGATAATTGTTCACTGTCAGGTTTTGGTGAACATTTGATTTATTACACTTTTTTATAAATTAATGGGAATCAATTGTTACTTTGGTATGTGCTACTTTAATATAATATCACTTTCTTATAATTGATATTATTATGGTGAATATTATTTGACTGCAATGATTGTGATAATTAATAGAAACAATTGAATAAACCCATGATGAAAACTGAATTTTTTCAACTACTACACTCTTTGTTCATTGGTAAAACATGGCAAACTTACCCAATAGCTCAAGAAAGGGATAGCTGTGTATACATTAAGCAACTTTAAAGAGTTGATATCAAAACATTACATTGATTAACATATAGATGATTTTTCTTTGTGTAATATTGCAGGCATTACAGTTCACACGCATATATCAGTAACATCACTCCCGGATTTACTATTCAGTGAACATAAGAGTATTGTAGAGGGATCAGTTCTCTGGCTCTATTGTGAGGTCAGCTCCATTTCTGATACTCTGTCAGTAACTTGGAATAAAGATGGAGGACAACTAGTACAAGATGTTCCTCATATTCGTTTGAGAACTTCGAACACCTCCTCCTCCACTACCTTACTACTAGTGATAGATAATGTAGTGTCTTCTGATGCTGGAGTCTATCAGTGTACTGCTAGGGATGGACACGATTATGTTAGAGGAGAACCATTGACTATGACAGGTGTTATCTTATCAATTTTAGAAATGCTAATATTTTTACATATTTTTTGTTTCAGTTTTATCTTCCAGAACACCTGGAATATTGAGGATTGTATCTCAAGATCCCCTTACAACTGGACTTAATGCAAACAGAACAAGGGCTCATAGTGGGAGTATTATTTCTCTATCCTTCACTGCAGGTCATGTTGGAGGCAATGAAGTGAACTATTCGATTCCTACTGTGCAATGGCTTAAAGATGGTATTCCATCTACTTTAGATCCCACAGATACTGTTATAGGCATAAATGCTCAATTACGTTCTACTCTCTCATTTATGTTTACTACTTCTGATGCTGGTGTATATCAGTGCATCTTTATTGATAGCAATTCACAAATTTATGGCTCATTTCCACTTAGAATTGATACTGGTAAGTATAATTGAACCAGCTCAACATATTTAGTAGATCAAGAGCACTTGTTGAATTGAAACATACTGATCAAACAAGCAATTATTATTCGTAATACCAATACATCATACAAAGCAGTAATATTGCCAAAATTAAGCCTTGTAGTATTGTTCATAATTTAATAGCAGTATCTGTATATGTACTGATAATTATGCATAAATAAACTAAATAAGCATTACATTGGGCTTAGTTTAAAGAAGTTGTTTTTAACTTCTTAATTCTATACTAGGTATAGCTACTATTCCTACAAGGGTATCACCACAAGTTGTCTTTCATACTGTACCTAATAAATTAGTATTGGAAGTTTCTAGTGAGGGAGAATATGATAACATTATTTGGAACAGAGGTGCTGTAACATTGGATTCAAGTTCTACAGCTCCTGCTGAACTCAGTGAATTTGTTAATTTTTTTGAAATATTTGTCCGTGAACCAACTACTATATCTGATTATGGTTTTTATACAATCTTCTATTCTGGAGCTGGATCAGTTGGTACTACAATTGCAGTTGTCTCCCCAGGTAAATTAATATTTACATTTTTATATGGCTATTAAAATACAGTAGAATGTGTCTGTTATCCGAACTTCAGTTATCCAAACACTTCAGTTAACCGAACACCCAAAATCTAATAGTAGCACGTGCAGACATGAAGAATTGCTTGACCATACCCCTTTATTAGTGTTTAATAATACATTTTGTATGGTGTACAGTTATCACAACATTTAAGTTATCCGAACACCTCTCGGTCCCAACGTGTTCGGAAAACTGACATTCTACTGTAATGTGTGAACTTCATTAATATTCAATCTTAAAATTTATTTTAAGCGAAGTTCAATTGTTTTCATTTAGTACTACCTAACACCACACCTGAGCAAGTAGAGAAATTATCTATACTGGAAGGAGGTAATATTGCTATCTCCTGCAGTTCCATTGGAGGACCAGTACCAGTTATCACATGGACTCTTAACAATCAAAACACTGAATTTAACCAAACAGATATTATTAATGAAGCTTCCATATCATCTACTAAACATGTTACTATTGGTAATATAATTTCAACACTGCACATAGCAGAGGCCCAGTATCCTGCACATGATGGAGTATACACATGTACTGGAAGAAATACTGCTTCAGATTCTCATAACAACAGTAGTGTGAATATTACTGTCATGATAAAAGGTAATTCAAGCATAGCATAAAATTGTATGCTGAGATATATTTTATTTGTTGTATTTGACTTTTGTCTTCATTTATGATAGAGGGCCATTTATATTTTCATTATGCTTCTTGATATAATGTTTAATCTCAAAATAGTTACAATTATAACATTTAAATTATTATACTTATTTATATTTGAATTTCTGTATTTTTTTTGCATGTGAGGTGTCATGTTTATTCTATTTGTACACAATAATGTATACATTTCAAATTTTGCTATATGTTTAGATGTATGTACATGCATGAACATGTAGGATTTTTTTTTTACTTTGGCCCTGCAGTTTTGGTGTTAGCTTTGTGATCTCTGTATCTTGGTATCATCCAATTGTTCTCCGCTTTGAATTATTTGTGGGTGCAGTTAAAAACTTACGAACTTATTAGAGTTCATTTTAATTCAAATATTGGCGGTGGTAAGTTAATGCCATTTTTGTCATAGTTATACGCCCTTCGCAACACTGTTGTTTGGACTCGAAAGTTCATTGTCCAATAGTCTAGCCACAAAGGTAAGTCTTGTGTTGGTATGTCCAGTGAGCAAGTGTGTGTGAAAGTGTAGTGCATTACAGTACTGAGCTAAAGAATAGCACAAAGTAGACATTTAACTAACTAATAAATAATATTGGCTGCCTTTACACTACTTTTTTGGCAATTACAGTTGTAAGCATGTCTTAATATAGGGTTAGGTTCAAACCCATGTGGTATGTTGTTTTTTTTGTTTTTGTTTTTTCAGTCAACAGTTGTGGTGAGTGGTTACTATGGCATTGAAAAACCTTTACCATATATACATAATTTGAAACTCAACCAGGAGTGTTAGTTTTTAAGATGTATGTCACCTAGCTTGGAAGGCTCACTCGCCATTTGTGCTCAAGCACACCACTAGTTTACCATTGCTCAGATAGTTTGTGTGTATGCATTTATATGTAGCTTAATTATTGACATACTGTAGCAACTAAACTAGTCACATTAGCTATTTCATGATTTCATTCATGCTGATATCTTTACACTGTCAGCCAAGTATAGTAGTACCTGGAATCTGACAGAATTTTAGGATTTCTCTCACTTTAGTGATGGTGGTGAAGGATTAAATCAAGTCAGATTCTGTACAAGTTATTTTACACAATCCCCATAATGTTTTATTGGTTATAAAAGTTGCATTAATATGTATTTAGCTTTTAGCCATAAAAAATAATGAATTGAAAGAAAACTTACAGATGTTGTTATTGTTGTTTTTGGTCTAAACAGTATACAAATGCAACAGTAATTAACCTGGGTGCCTGAAGTTCTGACGGGCACAACAAGGAAGGGGAAATGTTTGGCTAGAGGCCAGGGGAGAGGGTGTGCGTTGGTCGTTTGAGTATTGAGTAATAATGAAACTGTTTACTGTACATAGATTTTGTTTTCATCTTGAAAAGTGTTATTCCAAGATGTTCTCAAGTTATGATTCAGATGTCTTGGAGTAATAACTTGATTTTAATTATTGCTGTATTCTTAGTTAGTTGTATTGGATACTAAGTGATCAGTGAAGTTATTGCACTCGACTTTGGGAGTTATGGATGTTTGTTGATAGTAAGATAATGAATGTAGTAGCCAATAGCATGGACTGTAATAGCCTTGGGATAATCTTCAGTAGTTGACTTGAGTTTATTGTACCTTGTACCTTGCTGAATCATTGCTTTAGATCTTTAGATTTAACATGTTTGTTCGGATTTTTTTTTTTTGACAGAACTAGTCAGTGAACATATTTTTTTATTATCCACCTAATACATTTACTCCCATAGGGAGCTGGGGATTATGTGTTACAAGTCTCTTATTTAAGTTTTGTGTTATGTGTACTTGTAATACAAGAGGAACGAGGTTTGATGTAAAGTTAGTTATGAGAATGAATGCACATTGTCTGAAATAAATAAGACTATACCACTTAGTAGAGTTAGTAGAGTTGAAGTTTTAATTGGCGAGCGAGCGTAGCGAGCGAGACACTAACAGGGGTAACACAATTGAAAATCGGGGATGTTTGTTTATTTATATGTTTGGACGTATGTATGTCATTTTGTACTTTGTGACCCTCCGTATTTTTGTGTTAGCGCGGCGTTCGACCCCGTCCCAAACTTCACTAAACAGAATCCTCTGGTTTAGCTGCCATTACCCGTATCACTTTAGAAATTGAATTGTTTATCACCCGTATCACTTTAGAAATTGAATTGTTTACCGCTTTGAATTGTTTTGCGGGTGCAGTTAAAATGCAAAAACTTATGGGAGCTCCATTTCTATTCGAGTTAGTGGCAGTGGTAAGTTAATACGCTATTTGTCACAGTTGTAAGCCCTACTCAACAGCATTTACTTGAAAATTCATTGTCCACTAGACGAACCACGAAGGTAAGTCTTGCGTAGGTATGTTCAGTTGTGTGAAAGTATTGTGCATTACAACTACTATTAAGAATATCACAAAGAAAATTTTAAATAACGTGACTTGATTTTGTTGATTCTTTTTCAAGTTTCGGGGAGCGGTTACTATGGCATTGAAGCCCCTTTACCGCATATACTTAATTTAAAAAACTCGAATTTATTTTAGTAGCTTGAGTGTTAGTTGTTAAAATCAATCATTTAACAATAGTATAGTTTAAGGCTTGTGGGGGTCGTCGTCAGGGTCTTACGCCTTTGTCGATCCTCGCACAGGTAAGAGCCCAGGCCGTTATTACTCTGGGTCCTACAGGAATAATAGGGTACGCTGCCACCAGAGTAAGTGTGGCGAGTGCCGCGTGTAGGTAACTAGTTATGTTTTAATAAAATTAGTTACAATACACGACAACACAAGAAGACAGAAAATGATGGTTACGTCAAGTCTGACTTACACACGAACTGCCAATGACCTGCACGCACATGCTTAAGTACGCACACACACACAACCAACCAATCAGATTTTGTGCACGTGGCTAGTCCACGTGCACAAGTGTACACACCCGAAATACTTAAAACTCAAAATCACACCCAACATTACAAATCAAATCCAATAAACGCACAACATGGAAATAAATGAATACATACAAAACTATTCTCTTCTTTCACTTCTCTCTTCTTTCTTCTCCTCTAGTCTGTTCTCTTCTCTGCTCTCTCGGCTGCCCTTTAACCACAAGGCTCGCTCGCCATTTGTGCTCAAGCACACCACTAGTTAGAATTGTTTGTACTATCTAAAAGTATGTGGGGGCTCTTTGGGTTGCCTTGACATGAGCTGACTGTAAAAACCCAGCCAGGCCAAGCACTCACACACGGGGACGCTCAGCACTATGCACAAGCACTGAGTGGCTGATTCAACCGTTCTGCACCCCCAGCTCTCTAGTATAGAGAGCGTTCCTACGCAAATGGTTCGAGGTTTTATGAAGGAGCAGGCGGAGGCGGATGAGGAAAACCGAAATTCCTCACTTTCACTGAACAGAAGAGTCTTCGACTGAACAGGAATATCTAGAGATTTTGAGAAATTTCAGTTTTCCTCGTCCGCCTCCGCCTGCTCCTTCATAAAACCTCGAACCATTTGCATAGGAACGCTCTCTATACTAGAGAGCTGGGGGTGCAGAATGGTTGAATCAGCCACTCAGTGCTTGTGCATAGTGCTGAGCGTCCCCATGTGCGAGTGCTTGGCCTGGCTGGGTTTTTACAGTCAGCTCACGTCAAGGCAACCCAAAGAGCCCCCACATACTTAATGAAGCTAGAGGCAAGTGGAGTAAGTTTTTAAATAATAATGTTGAGTTTGTAATAGTAGAATTATCCAAGAAGCTATAGATAGTAACTGCATTGCAAAAGTAGAGTGGGGATATCAGCTGCCAACTTAGTTTCAGATACAGCTGGATATCAGCTACATGCGTCAGGTCTATTGGGCACCCCTTAGTATAAGCTATTTCTCTCCTGTCATACTCAACTAGTTTGGTCATATACTTGTTGTTATGTGGGTAGAAGAATAGTTCTAGCCAGTTCTGAGGATATTATGGACCAAATGGTCCAGGTCTGTGAGGAGGAGGAGTGTTTAATTTACTCATTGTAAATTAATGCACACGTGTATTATACATACGTAGAGCAAGAAACATACATAGTGGCATAGGCATATTGACTCTAAAAAAAAACTAGCCTAAAGTGTACTGAGTGACATATAGTAGAGCAAGTGAGATTGTGGTGTTAGGGGACTAATTATGTAGTAATGCGAAAATTGCTATTTTTCATAAAAAAAATCCGCTTTTCTGATTAGTTTGGATGGTGTTGGACAGGACTGATACCATACTACATTTTGCTGTGTAGGGAAATTTTAAAGGCTTTCTTAGTATGGCTGCTACACAATGGGAATTGTTTTCCTGTTATAAGTAGCAGCTACCATTCATTTAAGAAAGAATGGTGGCTGAAATATATTGTAAGAATTCATATTGAAGTATCTTCCAGAATCTGCTAACCTCCACTGACTATAGACAGTACCACTTTGGTTAGTACATATGATTCAAAGTCATGCTGCGATGTCTGGAGTCCTTTATGCCTCAGTTTGCCAGTTACAATCATAATCCTCAGCCTCGTCGGACACTCGGAAAAAAGCTTGTGTTATTTGTTTCTGTTATACATACACATGTGACTTTACTCTATGTTTCTTTCCCCATCTTATCCTTATCTTCTTTCCCATGTTACCTGACTCTCAGGACTTTTTATTTTTATTTTTTAAATTTAATTTAATTTTATTCTTTATTTATTTATTATTTTATTTTATTTTTTTAAATTTATTTATTTAATAATTTTTTTTACTTTACTATATTTCTAGAGTTACATGTATGAATGTATTACTCAATCACTTGTCAATACATCTCAAAATTGTCACTTCATTCATTCTTTTGCCACCTCATTCAATGGCCAAACCCCATTCACAATCTTTGTCATTCACTTTAGCTGACTATATATAGTTGGCCTCACTTCAAATCTTTTCAGTTGTGCAGCAAGCCAGATTCACTAGAAGGCTCACCCATAGCCGAAAATTCATGAATATATCTGACTCAAAATCTCTGAAAGTACCACATCCTGAGTAGTTCAGTAGCCACATAGCTACATGGTTACCAATCGATAATTATTTTAAATTTAATTTTTTGCTAACTTGCACGAGCATTAGTGCATATTATTTCATTACTATTCCGTATATTCCTTTTTGACGCCAACTTTCGTTAATATTTGGGGTGCCTTTTAGAATTAGGATTTGAATTTTGAATTTCTACCGCAAGGCAACCACAAACAACAATAAACCATCCTGCCAGGCATCCAAAGTAGGTAGCTATAGCCTTATAACAAGCATTAATAATAGTAATAATAATGATATATTTAGCTTTGAAATTATGTAAGGTCTATGGGTGGGTTGGCACAACCCAAAACAGCTGTGACGTTCCCTCACTCAACAGCTTCTGAAAGTGTATAAACTTACAGTGTTTGGGCTTGATTATGATGATAAATTCTGATGCTTACTACAAATATAAGAATATTTTATTTAGCTATGATACCCCACTTTCCACAGCCACCACTAGTTCTCCTGGGAGAATTGAGTTTAAATTACTCAATATGTGTTATAGTACTTGTAAAGCGTTATTGAAAAAGTTCACGGTAGCTATGGAATTTACTCCTAGTTAAACCCTACTGCTAGGCTTGAGCATGTGGTGTTCAGTTATAATACATTTCCTATGGTGTTCAGTTATAATACATTTCCTATGGTGTTCAGTTATAATACATTTCCTATGGTGTTCAGTTTTTTCAGTTATCTGAACACCTCTCGCTCCAACCTGAACCAAACTTCACTAAACGGAATCCTTAGTAGCTTGAGTGTTAGAAGTAAAAATCAAATTCATTGAATTTTGCTGATATGCTCCAGCCTAGCAGTTCTTTGCTTAGTGGATTCACTTTCAAGCTGCTTCTTTTTAAATGTGTTGTCGTGTTCAAGCCAACTGCCCTTTCTTCTGATGACTCAGCTGCCCACCGCTTCTTTTGAAGTGTACTGACATAAGCAAGCCTTGAAACTCTTTGCACTGCTGTTTCATTTTGAATATGCTTCCTTTGAAGTGCAGACTTATCTTCTAACCTGGTGACTCTTTTTTGGGAGCTTTCTTCAGAAGATATTAATTTTCTTTTCCCCAACCGAATCTTCTTATCTTGTGTGCTTTCCTCTCTTCTTCTAGCTCTATCTTTTTCATTCCTTTTTTCAAGCCGCTTCCTTTTCTCTTCCTCAGTTTCTGTCCTTCTCTTGGCTCTTGCTCTCTCATTCTTTTTATCAAGTCTAGCTCTTCGTTCATCTTCATTTATGAAGTTTTTCTTTTCAGTTTGATTTTTCAACATCTCCATGCTTAGATTAAAGTATGAAGAACACCAAAAACTCTAGCTATAACTAGCACAGTTCTAAACAAAGTTGCGTAAAGCAGTGCAGCAGGATTCTCCGCGCTCGTTACTTGAAAAATACTGGAACTGTGAACGCTTTACCTAACTTACGTAATTAGAAGCGCGGGCGAAAACAGAAGTCTCACGTACCCCATAAACAGATAAATAAATAAATAAATAAATAAATAAATAAATATAGCGAAATCTCGATTGCGTTAACCCTGAGAGTGTCTCGCTCGCTTCGCTCGCTCGCCAACTATGTACATATCCATATTTATAGCTTATGAAATAACATACTTAGCCCAACATACCTAGCCCTCCCTAGTTCAAATTTAGGTATACTTGCCAAATTTAAAGGTATGGATGGCATGTGTGACCAACTGTAAGCCCTCACTTTCCAGAGTACACGTCTACGCCGATGGTTACTGTATAACAGTTGGAGTGACATTTTCGGTAGTTGGACACTACTGTGACACGAAACTACTGAAACTAATTGGGTACTTCCAGTAATCACATTGTTATGGTCATTTGAACTTCTCTGTCTCTCTAAATCTAAATCAAAATAGAGTATAATGAATGTGGCCCAAGACCTCTAGCTCCTTTATGTGGATAGCTATTACATCCAAACCTGTATCCATTTGTTGTTTCTTCACTATTTGTTATGCAACAGCGTTAAGATTAAAGATACATCAGATACGTATAATGTAAGTCTACTTTTGCTTTTTGTTTATAATTATTAATCCCCAATTTGTTCAGTTTCAATATAAAAAGGCAGCTTCAGTCGACTAATCAGGCAGCTGCATGTAGTATTTGCAATATTGCTTAGTTTCTACAGTTGTGACATGAGGTTTTTATCTTTTATCATTGTTCTAATGTTTTCTACTGTTAGAAAAGGTAATAATTGGTCTTGATATTGCTTCCTAATATGAGTAAGAAATAGCATGCTATTATATTGTGAGACATCAAAATGTCCACAAAACATAATTTATTTTAACAACTAAATGCAAGGTACTTTTTGTAGTAAGCTACTTTTTGTATTAAGGAAGAGGCACTATACTATATCAAGCATAGTTCCTTCTTGAGTATGTTTTGTAGCCATGACAAGGTCTGGAAACAATTGTATTTTTCACTGTATACAAGTACATGAAATAGTTTATGTACCAACCTTCCTTCGCCAGTAACATCAATCTTACGATAGATTTATGGAGCTGCTGAGGAAAAGTATTGTGTATTTATATCATTATCATAACATCAATGTGCATAACGAAGATCATGTTGACATGTATTTAGGAGAATCATTTTTATTACATTAATAGCTGCTTTCATAGCACATGCAACTAAAAGGTTATCAATTAAGGACTCATTATGCTTGCAAGGTGTAAGTAAATTTTAACTGGTCTAAAGTTTTTTGCTTTTGTGTCCTTTTTGTTTTGTTTTGTTTTATTCTACTGACCACACGGTAAGCTACTTGGATTGTTGCTATCTATTAGTGACATGTATAATTTTAGCCGCCGCAGTGTAAGAACATAATGTTTTCTGTGATGAAACCAGCTGGTTTGTGTATCCACAATGCTTCACAAAATTGAGATTTTGTGTGTCTTGTCCAAACTAGCTAGAATGATATCCCTTGCAGCAAAGTATCATAGAAGATACCTTCACTGAACAACAGAGATAGGGATATAACAGTCATTTGTTGTAACTCAGGACACCACAGCTCATGCCTCAGATTCCTAAAAGTAGCAGGTTGACGGTATCCTAATATAACTATTACGAAAAATTCCTGTGTGACTAGGTATACTCATTTTCTCAGTTTTTATTCGAATGCACTAGTCTTATTAAAATAAAACAAATAGACGTTTCGACCACTCTACAGTGGCCATCATCAGTGTAATGGTAATATTTGATACAAAAAAGAATGACCTTAGGATGTAAATGCTGTGTGACTTTAATAACATGTTTATTTTGACTTGTCCCTAGGGCTTAGGTGATAAGGGCATTGTACACTTCAGGCAGTGGTCCATTTTCCCTGTTGATTGTGTTGCTGGTCTACATATAATATAACTATTATATGTAGTACATCTCATAAAACATCTATCTGCAATTATAGAGAGATATTTTTTACTATGGGTATAGTCAATTATAGTAGTGAGTAGAACAAACAGAATAATTACTAGTGGTGTGCTTGAGCACAAATGGCGAGCGAGCCTTAAAACACACTATTGTTAAACAATTGATTCTAACTACTAACATTAAAAAAGTCGAGTTTTTTAATTACCTATAATATAGGGTAAAGAGGATTCAATGCCATAGTAACCGCTCCCTGCAACTGTTTGAATTGAAAAAGAAGAAACAACAATCAAGTGATGTTATTTGAACGTTTTCTTTGTGTAGTAGTTGTAACGCACAACACTTTCACACAACTGAATATTCCTGCGATGTTAGTCTAGTGGAGAATGAATTTTCAAGCAAATACTGTTATGTAGGGCTTATATCTCTGACAAATAGCGTATTAACTTATCACCGCCACTAACTCAAATAGAAATTGAGCTCCCATAAGTTTATGAGTTTTAACTGCACCCGCAAAAGAATTCAAAGCGGTAAACAGTTCAATTTCTAGGGTGATACGGGTAATGATCGCTAAACCGGAGGATTCTGTTTAGTGAAGTTTGGGATGGGGTTGAACATGGAGTGAACACAAAAATACGTGAGGGTCAAAGTACAAAATGACATACGTACATCCAAACATATATATAAACTAGTGGTGTGCTTAAGCACAAATGGCGAGCGAGCCTGATAGTTAGGTAACATAAAATGTTACTATGTTTTAGCTTACTTCATGCAAACACTATAATAGCAGTTATGACATTTGATTTCAGCAAACAAATACAAAATCACTCTCTTACCAACTTTTGTAGTATCAAACATCAACCATTCTGATAATCTCAATCACCAGTAACAGATCTCAGCTACGATAAAAAATAAACCAGTTTTATTATTTGTAATTTTAGCCAACAAATATGGAATTACTACTTACATCATTCTTGAGTATTGATAACTTCTGTAGTATCAAATTGAAGTTACTTTGACCATCTGAATTACCTTGAATTCTTGACAACAAGCTCTCACCTACAAAAACAAAAGACACACAATACAAAATTACTTTCTTACCTCATTTTCTTCAGCAGTGGTAACTTTTGTAGAACCAAATTTGAGTCCTTCTGACTATTTGAATTTACCAGTCACTGTTGACAACAAGCTCTTAGCTATAAAAAAGAAAGGCCAGAGTTATTTTGCATATTAAGCTAACAAATATGGAATTGCGTACTTACCTGGCATCCCTCGAGTAGTAGTAGCTTCCTTAGCATTAATACTGTATGTGCTTACATACGCTTTTCAGAAGTAGTGATAGCTCTCTTAGTACTGACTACAGGTGGCTCTTGACAACTAGTAACAAGCCGCACTTAGCCGGAAAAAAGGCGAAGTTATGAATTTAAATCTGGTAAAGGGTCTTCAATGTCATAGTAACCGATCGAATAAACTTTTTGTTTCTTGAAAAGCAAGCGTTTTCGCAGGAATTTTCTCACACTTTGGAGCTTAAGTATAAAGTAAGACTTGCTTAATGCTGTAGTTTCAGAATAAACTGGGGTCAAGCCTAAAAAGCCGTGTTTTTTGAAGAAAAAACGTTCCCCGCGCGCGCGTTTAAAGGGCATACTTACAATCCATACATACATACATACATATATATATATAACATATACCCGATTTTGCATTATCCACCCCTAATACTGTCTCGCTCGCTTCGCTCGCTCGCCAACTAGTGGTGTGCTTGAGCACAAATGGCGAGCGATAGTTAGGTAACATAAAATGTTACTATTTTTAGCTTACTTCATGCAAACACAAATAATAGCAGTTATGACATTTGATTTCAGCAAGCAAATACAAAATCACTCTCTTACCTGATTAATGGTAACTTTTGTAGTATCAAACATCAACCATTCTGATAATCTCAATCACCTGTAACTCTTGAACAAGCTCTCAGCTACAATAAAAATAAACCAGTGTTATTATTTGTAATTTTAGCCAACAAATATGGAATTACTACTTACATCATTATTGAGTATTGATAACTTCTGTAGTATCAAATTGAAGTTACTTTGACCATCTGAATTACTTCGAATTCTTGACAACAAGCTCTCACCTACAAAAACAAAAGACAATCAATTTTAGCACACAAATACAAAATTACTTTCTTACCTCATTTTCTTGAGCAGTGGTAACTTTTGTAGTACCAAATTTGAGCCAATCTGACTACTTGAATTTACCAGTCACTGTTGACAAGCTCTTAGCTACAAAAAAGAAAGGCCAGAGTTAATTTTGCATATTTAGCTAACAAATATGGAATTGCGTACTTATCTCAGCTTCCCTCGAGAAGTAGTAGCTTCCTTAGCATTAATACTGCGGCATTCTGACTACCAACAGCTCTTGACAACCAACAACCGGCACTCCGTATCCCCCCCATAAAACGGCGAAGTTTTGAAATTAAGTCTGGAAAGGGGTCTTCAATGCCATAGTAACCAGTCGAATCAACTTTTTGTGTCTTGAAAACAAGCGTTTTAGCAGGAATTTTCTCATACTTTGGAGCTTAAGTATAAAGTAAGATTTGCTTAATGCTGTAGTTTCAGAATAAACTGGAGTCAAGCCTAAATAGCCGTGTTTTTAGGAGAAAAAAGTTACCCCCGCGCGCGTTTAATGAGCATACGTACCATCCATACATACATACATACTAGTGGTGCGCTCGAATAACGCAAATGCATGGCGAGCGAACAGACTCTTTTTACAGAAAAAGAGGACAGAAATTACATCTAACTGTAGTGCACAGTGTAACCCTTTCCATCATCAGAGAATCTAAAGTCTCTGATCCCAGACTAAACTAACAGAATTACCTGAATAAACTTCGAAAGCAGTGGCAAAGAAGCGAAACTTGACAAAGACTTCACAATTGTTTCAAGAAGAGAGTAGCTATAAACTTTTTGGTTGAAACAAAGTTGCAGCAGGATTCTCCGCGCCAGTTAATTGAAAAATACTGGAACTGTGAACGCTTTACCTAACTTACGTAATTAGAAGCGCGGGCGAAATATTTTGACGTACGTATACATACATATATATACAGTATTATATCTGAAATCTCAATTGAACACGACTGAGAGTCAGCTTCGCTCGCTTCGCTCGCTCGCTGAACTAGTGGTGCGCTCGAATAGCGCAAATGCATGGCGAGCGAGTAATATGAGTATAGGTAAAGATGATTTGTGAAGGAAATCGCTAAATAATAGCAATGATTAGGCATGAAGAGTTAACAATAACAGAATTACCTGAATAAACTTCGAAAACAGTGGCAAAGAAGCGCAGCTTGACAAAGACTTCACAATTGTTTCAAGAAGAGAGTAGCTATAAACTTTTTGGTTGAAACAAAGTTGCGTAAGGCAGTGCAGCAGGATTCCGTGCTCGTTAATTGAGAAATACTGGAACTGTGAACGCTTTACCTAACTTACGTAATTAGAAGCGCGGGCGAAATTGTTGACGTACGTATACATACATATATATCTGAAATCTCAATTGAACACGACTGAGAGTCAGCTTCGCTCGCTTCGCTCGCTCGCTGAATTATAACATATACCCGATTTTGCATTATCCACCTCTAATACTGTCTCGCTCGCTTCGCTCGCTCGCCAATTAATTGAGTATTCAACACGCAGTAATAATCTAGTTGCACTTGAGATTGTCTCACTTGCTTTGATTGCTTGCCAAATTAAATTAGATGAATGGCAGCTATTATTGTTCAATACAATATTCAGAAATTGTATTGTTAAAATTTCTAGGCCAACCAAGACTTGAGCCTGAAGTATTGTATGCAGAGGAGTACAAAATGGCAAGTTTTTCATGTATTAGTCCTCGAAGGTCTCCTCTATACTGGGTCATAAATGGGCTCTCCTATAGTATCAGCCGTCTACCTCCAAACCATCAGTTAATGTACATCAGTGATTATCATTCCGTCTTAACTATTCAGAATGTCTCTCTCTCTAATAATGGGAGCACATATCAATGCTACTTAGATGACATATCAAGTATTTTAGGCATTTTATTAGTGGGTAAGTTTGTGTGTACCATTAGTTGGGATTGTGCTCACATAAGGATTAAGAGCGATTATTTGTATACTTTGATGACAAATATTAGCAAATAGAGTAGAAAAAATGCTTCATCTAATGCTGGATAATGTGAGTCTGAATATGCTTTATATCTGTGTGACAATGTGGTATATGATAAGTATGTGTGGCCAAGCTATAATGAATTTTTTGATTTAGTGTAATTAAAGAAAAACGTTAATATTTTATCTTGCACCCAGGAAAGGACTATATAAACTATATAGCAATAGATTAATTGTCAACTAATAGTTACACTTTTTGTCACACTTAATTATTAGTCTTAGGTTAATTGGCCTATCACAGTTAAAATGGGGTGCTTAAATAACACCTCGCGAGGTGTTTACAAGGAGGCGCTGTCTGGACACCCCACTTTGAGCCCTTATAACTTCTACACCAGTGCATACTTTACTAAGTGAGCTTATAAGCTTATATAATAATAGCTTATATCCTTTAGTTTCTTCCATTCAGATGTAACTTTAATTGTAACTAACTATGGAGACAATATTAGGATTTATACTGGGGTGTCCAGGCAGCGCCACCTATTTAACTCCAAAAGTAAGTTATTCAAACACCCCATTTTTCACAGTGTGTCTCTTCATAAGACAACCACTTCCACTTCAATATCACAATGAATTACTAAAAGTGTAAAAGCAATTTTATTCTGTGCATGATAAAGAAGTTCAACATAGACTAGCTAGCTAATCGCTAAATTAATTATTTATTTGCTACACTTTATGATTAGGTGAATTTAGTTCTAAATTAAGGTAGTTCACTCTACCACTTCATGCCAAATCTGCACTACCTCTCAGAATCATGTTGAATATTTGAATGTGTCAACTCTAACTTATACAAACACTATTATATTGTCATAGCTATTTCCAATTTAATTAAAACAATTAATTGTTAATTGTAGAACATAAAAGGATAATGTCTACTATTACTACACTTACTCAAAGTACTATGAAATCAAGTTATCCTGATGTTTCAGTATCAACATTTCCTGAAGCTTCAATATCAAATTTTCCTCGTGTCATGTATCCAAGCTCTCGTAAGTAACTAGCTACTCTCAGGACAATAATTGAATGATAAGTATATCTTCTTCTTAGAAAATAATGTGAGTCTCACAAAGAGCACACTTTCACATGAAATAACATCTAATGCTTCAGTGCAAAGTTCAAGTAAGTTATGATAATGAATCTGCAAATGTTCATTGTTATACTCGTGTTTGTAATGGGTTTTAATCGTCCAACAGGAACACATTAACACATTCACATACAGTAGTCACTGAATAAACTAGACTGACTGGAATGAACAGTTCTAGGACATATAATATGCTATAAGTATGAGTATTAATAGAGGTGGAGAAAAAAAAACAATTCAAGCAATTAATTACAAGGAAACATGTCTGGAGTAGGATACACTTCAGATTTAAAAGTGATAATAGTACATATTACACTTTTCTAGCTTCTGTCGCATTTCCCAGTTCTATGCGGAGCCTTCTTATGGAGTTGTACGAATATAAGGAATGACACTATTTCTTTTACATTCTGAGGAATTGTAATAATTTTAAAAGTTTTAGCATAAAATTATATAAGTCCACAACTCAAGAGTGGTAGACTTATATCATTTTATACTTCTAAATTTAGATTAAAATAAAAAATTTATTATAATATTGAAGGAATAGTAATAATGGAATTATATGAAACTCTTTCTTTCATATGGTCATGTTTAAAAAGTACTAACAAGTAAAGACATTTTTTCGGTTTAAAAATAAAAATTATCCTTTCTCTTCTTTCCCTCAATTGGAGTGTTTAATATCACTCTCTGCATGACCAAATTTTGTTAAAATGAGATAATGCAGGAGCTATAACGTACTGTGAATAATATACAGTACATAGCAATAAGTCAGCTTGAGCATTAGCTTATCAATTCACTATAAGTATGTATACGTTAAATTGTGAGGTGGAGGTCAGTATTGGATTTAAAGGCCTGACACCCATACCGACTAAACTGGTGGTGCTACCAACTGTGCAGAGATAATTGTTCATTTTTTATTTTATTTTTTAGGTGGACAAGAAAAATTTTTGTATAGATTTATTTTAAGTAGTCAATTGTCAGATATAAAGTCTTGGGTTTGTACTTCTGGAATTATTAATAAGAAGCTAATTGTGTATAAGTTTATAAATTTATAATGTATTATAATTTGCTTTATTTCATGTTGAATAGATACCACTGATCTGTATTGGACAGCTGCAACTCTTCTAATTGTAATATTTACTCAAATATTTACTCTCGTTTCTAATGCTTTAATTTGCAAATCATTACATAAAAGTAACATTCAAGTCAAACATTGTATTTAACTATCCATATTATGAATTGTCAGTAAAGAATGTATGTATGTTGTTGTTGTTGTTTTTTACAACAAATAGTTTGTAGCTTTTTCTCCTACATTCCCAATTTCCTCCGCCAAGGTTGTCAATTACATACATATTATATACTTACATACATACTAAAATTCTCTTGCAACCACTAGCGGTTTTGCGCACCTGGCTGAGCCAGGATGCCTGTGCACTAAACAGGCACTGTGTGCTGTGAAGCAAGCAGGGCTCACAGGAGAACAGGCATTTCCTCACAGCAAGTGGTATGGGCACCTGCAGTTTCACATAGACCACTACTGTTTCATGAGAGCAGGGTGCCCAACACAGACAATGATGATGATGAGGTAGAGGATACTTTCACTCAACAAAATAATATGAAGCTTGCAAGATACCATAAAATAAGGATTATGATCGTAATGATATTTCTTAAAGTTAATTGCCACACTAGCAAAATGTTTCAATTGTCTTCTTTTAATGTTTTATCACACCTGTTAACATCCTTGAAGCATTCTTGGAGAAACTCCTGTTTCCACTACTTTCTCAAAATACATACATGTCATGTTTTACTTCTCCAGGTATTTGCTTGCCATCTGCTAAGCAGTATAGATTAGTGCTGTCAAGCAAAGAGTCATATAAAAATTCATAGTAGCTGTTATCATTTTGGAGATGCATAGCTTTCTATCCTCATCCTTAACAACTACTGTCTTCACTGTTATCAATCCCCTCCTCCCACGTGGCATGTCCCTAATACAACTCCAAATCATATTTTGCCTCTATTCTTCACATGCTCAGCTTGTTTCACCTTCAGCAGGAACCATTTGTTTGTATCCCTCACTGCTCGTCTTACATCTCTCCACATGTTGGCAAATTTCGTCTTCTCTCTTTGATTACCACTATCAAACACCAAAGGTACGCACCTTTTTTCTCAATTAAGGGCCTTAGCACATCCTCATTTTCTCTAAACCAGTCTTCCTGCCTTCTGCACTGGGTCCCTCAAGTGGATTACGCTGCGTCGTACATTGCTGATTGCTATACCTGCCATTTTCTTCCACTGATGACTCATTGAACCACTCTGTCTTCAAACCTCATTAACACACTCAGCAAGCACTTTGTCCTTCATTTTCCTTCACCAGCAAGCTGAGCCACATGAATCGTCTTGCCCTCTTCACTGCCATTCTAAGTGGAAGGCTTCTTTCCTATCTCCACCTTCACTCTGAGCATCAGTCAGTATTACACTGAGAACCCCTCATAACCCTGGCATTCAGACATATCCAATGATCAATTCTTCTCATCACCGCATAATCTATACAATGCCACACTTTGGACTTAGGATGCTGCCAAGTTAGTTTGTTCATAAATATCACTCTTCATGAACCATGTGATGCTCAGAAATGACAGTAGCTCCATCACAGCATTATTGAGGATTCCATGCCCTGTGGACCCCTCTCATACCACCATGGATCATCTTCACCTTTCTTGATTCCCACACAAGAATTGAAATCCCCAAGTAGAATATAACAAGATCACTCAGGTACCGTTGAAATGACCTGCTGAAGTGGGTCAAAATATGTGTTTTTGTTTTATCTGGATGCAGCAACGGCCCCTTTTGCTACCACTTGTGCGACTTTTACTTTTACCTTTTACATGCATAACAACACAATCCATACCGGAAGCTTTTGTCTGTGTATCCTCCAGCTATTTCAGCTTCACACTGATGAGTCTTGAGCTCCATGCTATACAATTCCTTCCTGCTGCATTCTCAGCGCCAACTGCTGCTTCTGACAAGATGATAGCCATACCTTCATCTCTCTGCCTCTTCTCCTTCACCCCAGGTACTGACCTATAACCTGCTGTCAACACCACACTTACTCCAACCTCTTACACACCATTACCAAACCACTTCATCTATTGAAGAGCAGCCACATCTACCATATACTTCTTCAGTTGACCAAGCACTTGATCTATTACTCTCATCCACTACATGCTTAACATCCATTTCCTTCCTTGATCTCATAGCACCCTCAACATCTAACAGAATACACATATTTTAGGTAGCTAGCACCCAAACCAAGAGTTCAGCATTTCTGTTTGCTGTACGTGCACAAAATGATGGGAGGTTTGCAACTCCTCTTCAGGGAAACATTTTTGATACTGCCCGATAGGGCCTGCCAGATTATGCTCAAAAATTTTCCACTATGCTATTTCATGTCTATTATTCCAGAAAAAATGCAAGTATAATCCGGTAGGGCCCACTGCCTGAGTGGCACCATCACACCGTGCCCTGAGTTCATAGCAAACTGAATCTACGAGCACATAGCTATATGTAGCTGTTTGAGTAGATTTTAGTAATATTGACCTTGCCCGTCTCCAACCATGCCAAAGTACATACATGGATCAATGTTTTTCAAAGGCCCAATGTTCCACCTTAGGGCATCCTAGACATTGCAAGTCCTTCATAGACCCACACACATACCTAAACTTCTCTTCTTCCCACAACACTTGAGTCATCAGGGAAATGGTAAGGGATGAATACATTAGAACCTGGAGGAGAAGCTCATCTCTGGAGATTTAAAGTAAAGCAATTAAAGAACTGGAGCAGTGGTCCCAAGAAAGGCTACATCAGAAAACTACACAGAGACAAAGCAGCATTCCTCTGCTTCTCTGACACAGTGGATTGCCTCACCTACACATCCAACATAAGTCCATCCCAGACTGCACGACTGTTACTTTCAGTGAGAAATCACCCAGCAACCAAAACCTCTGACATCTATAAAGTACCTCAGAACCCTTCGTCCCATTAGTGACTAGGAGACCAGCATCAGTGTCAAAGAGTCCATTTACAACCATAACAAAATCCGTAAAATGTCTTGGTAATTGGAGTTAGCAAAACATTTACAAGGCTGTAGAGGGTAACAAATTAGTTATCAACACATTTTACACTAATTTACAATTTGGTTGTCAATGGACACTTTTCAGGCAGTGGCGGTAACGATAAACCCATTTTCATGTTGATTATCAATAAGTTCACAACTAGCTACCAATTTATTGTACAGCTTGACGTCCAATCCTAAAGCGGTTTGATTCTGTGTGCTCAAATATTTTGCAGTATAAAATAAGGTCAAAGATGGCTTTGAAATTTTGCCATTTGAGATACAAGCGGGAAAATAATCTGAGCAATGAATTGCTATAGTTTGTTCCTTAATGCATAAGTACCAGTTTGCTTTATAGCAAAGAGACCGTAACACGAACACTACACACATTTGTTGAAGATGCTATTCTGATTTTGTCTCCTGAAATGGTTCACATAATAGTATTTAAAACTAGATCGGCTTTAAACTTGCAACTTTAGTTTCTTTTCCAGCCAGCTGAAGTGTTCATAACATTATTAGTTGAATAACAGGAAAGGGTAGGCATTATTTCAAAAACAGATTTTTTTTTACACTAGAAAGTATTCAGTAGCCCTAGAAGTAGTTATTCCTTGAGTTATCTCGCCTTATACAGTTCTATGGGTAGGTTGGTAACCAGATTTGCGAACTGCCAACGAACGTAATTAGATTAACATTTTGTACAGTTACTACGGGTGCATGTGATCACTTTCCAATACATGTGGAATTCTTTAATCAATGCTATGAGGAAGAGGATGAAGATGTAGATAACGATAATAATGATGATAATAAATTGAAATTGGGTCTGGAAAAAAAGCAAAGGAAAAATGTGAAAAAAATCTTAGTTGTCGCCGATTTCTTTCACATGTCCTTTATGCTGACTAGAACTACTATATTCAATTACATACCTGAGTCAAATCTCAGAGTGGTATTTTTTTTATTACTTTTTTTGTTTTATTTACCAAATATAGGCATAAAAAGTGCCAAAAAAATTGCTTTTTGTCTTAACTGTTGTGAATAAGATAGCTTTTTTTAACCAGCTACATAGAATTAGGCCGTCAAACCATAGTAGTTACCTAAAACTCTGATTAAAGCTTCATATCTTGAATATTAGACTATCTTAAAGGGCTGTAATCAGTTTTAAGTCCACCTCCACACTGCCAATTTGACTCCTTCATAGTTTAGCCCCACCCCCCCCTCACTCCACAATTTTGCAAACCCAGTAACCATTTCCACAGCAACGCAGGGTCAATGAAACTAAAGCTCGTAGCAAGAGGTAAAGGTTTTACAGTTGGCCCTCTAGTCAAGTCAATTGATTACTGCAGAGTCAGCACTTATAGCGAATGAATTTGCGTGACAACTTAGCCCCGTCAGCATTTTTATTGAATGAATTTATGCTGCACACGGTATTCTGTATTTATGGTCATTTGAGAATAAAAAGTGTACTCACAATACTAAATGGAAATGCCTATATTTTGCGAAATATCCATGGTCATTTGGGAATGAGTAATTTAGCCTATTTTTTCCTGAATGGAATGCAATAATTTCCAGCTTATAGTTGGACTACTATAAAGCACAAAATCATTCATGTGATACATTGCTCACACACAATATTGTTAATCACAAACAATATTATATTCTCATTCAGAACAACACACTTGTAGCTTATGGGAGGTGATCCGTGCCAAAAAGTAACGCCGTTTATTGCGGCAATACTTTTTCGAGAGGGTGCTACTTTTTCGAGAGGGTACTACTTTTTCGAGAGGGTGCTACTTTTTTGAGAGGGTACAACTTTTTCAAGAGGGTATCTAATTTTCAAGTGGGTGCTTATCTTTTTAAGCGGGTACATTTTTACGTGGGCATTCATTTGTCAAACTGGGTACTGCTTTTTCGAGAGTACTTTTTCAAGAGAGAAAAGGGTACTTTTTCAAGAGGGTAAAGGGTACTTTTTCAAGAAGGTACTATTTTTTTCAAGAGGGTACTATAACTGTAAAGAGGTACTGGTTAATATTTTTAGACGTGGGACGACAATGCGTGCCTCACTCCTTTGGTAAAGATCGTCAGGCTATCTGATGTGAGTGCGGTGTATGAAATGGCTGCTGAAGAATTGAGACGGGAAGTCGCTTCAGTTTGTGAAAAACTGATCAGTGCAGTCAAGGAGCTTGGAGAACAAGGTAAGTATTTTTTACCTAAATTTTTCAGTTTTTTCTGAAACTGGCTTAGTCTGGCATGACCTCACCCTCTTGCCTCTAAATTCTAAAGCAAAACTGGTCCTTCAGTGTTTTGACTGGTTTGAAATGATAGAGCTGGCTGCCTCTATATACAGTACAGGGCTGTAGGAATCAAGATTAAACCTAAACGGCCAAACATACAAATACGATGCACACACGCTACAGTCTACACTAAGACCCACTAACAAGCCCACCACACACTCCACTTCAATAGAAACACTTACAGTGGATCGTGAGAATTGCATGAGCTGCGCCCATTTAATGATACATTCGCAAATTATTAGCACATTTTATGATAATTAAAACTTTCATAACTCTAAGGGTTGAGGATCTACACGAACAAAACCAAGCCAGAATCATAGATATATCATGCATTGACTTGGCTATTGTGCCTGGTTCTACTTGGCATTAACCTGTCAATGCTAGTTGGCCCCGTCAAAATCGATCGATTTTTTGACCCTTCTTTTCTGACAAACCATTGAAAGTAATGCTTTGATTTAGGAATTAAGTGTTAGAACAAACCTTTATAAAACCCTCAATCCCAACATTATTCTCTGAATATAGTTGGCATCAGTCGTCTGAAGTGAAGCTACCATCAAAACTTACCCTATTGATTTGTCCCGCTACTGGGCATGGATTTACCACTAACCAGTAGAAAATACGCTGACTGAACACATTTAGCTTTGTTTATGATGACATGCAAAATACATGAACGAGAAAAAAAGGGGGAAGTGAATAAATGATGGAGTTGAGTTCCCGCCTATTTCCCATGTCCATTTTGGCTCCAAATCCCGTCCTACCCGGGTCATAGCGTAGACTGACTAGATCATGGTTTCCTGTGAGGGGCCTCTCTTGCCTGCTTCTATGAAGCGATTTTAATCATTGCTTTGTTCACTTAATTGTGATTAATGGTTAAGTGTTCGTGGATGGCAGCAGTTGAAAGCTTGTTTTTATGTTAATTAGGAGCATCCACTAGTCCATCAACTAGTAGGATTGTGTCACCAGCACCGGTGCGCTTGGGACAAGCATCTCAACAATCCACATCTAACGAGCTGAAACAATTATTTCATTATAATTTCTCTAATCAAACCAAGAAACGCAAGAGCAACACAAAATCATTTGGTCGTGATGGTCGCCCTAGTAGTAAGAAAAAAAAATAATGATGATGAAGTTCCTTCATCAACAATAAGAGCTGAGTTACTGATCGCTGGCTTAGGTGAAAAACATATTTCTTTGTTCTACTATGGTTCAGCAGATGAAATGTATGAGGAGTTAGTAAACATCTATCCTAAACTTGCTAGTGGTGGGGGTTATGAACTACTGCGCCAAGGAGCAGGAAGACAATTGGATGCCATCCCAATTCCACCAGGAGGCTACACTGTTGAATATATAAAAAGTATTGTTCACAGTGCTAAAGTTTACATCAGACCTGTACAGATGTCATTAGATATGACAACTCCATGTGATGTGAGTATATATATATGTAGTCTTTTTTAACTATTATTATTATTATTGTTGTTGTTGTTGTTGTTGTTGTTCTAATATACTGAAGAATGTGGCAGTGGCCATGGAGCACGAGGAGGAGTGTTTAAAGTGTGGCCATCACTTCCCACTACACAAATTGAAACAGCATGTTTTTGATTGCAAGTCAGTGTTTTTTTTAAATAAATATTGAAGTGGCTAAGTATTGTATTTGAAACTTGTTATAATGCAGCATGACTGTTGATCAAGAAGAGACATTATCAACTTCTCTGGAGCAAGATAGAGAGGATGAAGCAAATCCCATTGTCATTGAGAATTATTTGGTAAGTATGAGACATGCATAGCTAATTTAAAAATAGATAATGTTGAATGTTGCTTAGACATAAGCTATACAAATAGAATAACTAGTTACATCATGACATGCTGCACATAGCTGAGAGTGGTTAATGCAATGTATCTAAATTATAAATCTGATATCTATTTTCTAATAGGAAGATGATGATGACTATGTGTTACAGACAGTATTAAGAGAAAGTATGGATGAAACAACAAGGTGAATATCATCAATACTTGTGCCTTTAAGAAAATGATGTTACAATAATATATTTGTAGTGATATAGTTGATTTAGTTGGGATTATATCAATTATGAAGAAAAATTTACGGGATGATGGATATTTTCCAATGGTAGTGATGAGAGGAAATCTATTAGAACACTGCTTACATAGATTAAACAAATCATCTTTTAGCCCTGATAAGAGACTGAAGGTATAATTAGACACAATTTATTGATAACATAATTACCTAGTTGTTTTGGTCTTTTTTTGTTTTTTTGTTTTTTGTTTTTTGTTTTTGTGATTGTGGCATTATGTAGGTAGAGTTTGTTGGGGAGCAAGGGTCAGACACTGGTGGCCTTACAAGAGAGTTCTTCACTCTTGTGGCAAAATCGTTGTGTCCGAAATACATCGACTGCAGAGGATGTTTTATTCATAATTCTATTGCACTTCAGGCAAGTAATCTTACTGTATCTTGCATTATAGCTACTGCTTTATTCATATAATACAGGACAAAGTGTTTTATCGATTGGGACAGGTAGCATCCATGTGCCTTGTTCAAGGTGGAGGTGGCTTTCATGTATTGTCCAACTCTGTGTATGAGTACATCTCTGGAAGAAATGTTGCAGATATTATTGCAGACTCTGAGGAAGTCTCCGATTTGGAAGCTAAACAAATTATAGACCAGGTATATATAGCTGTTTAATAAGTATCTATCTTTAAATCTTTAATTTATTTTTAGTTAGTGTCTGCTACTACCTTAGATGTGTTAAAAGAAGTATATACTCGCAATTTCAGTCATCTTATAGAGTGTGGTATATCTAAGCCACCTACATGCATAACTTTTGAGGACAAGATTGGTTTGGTTCAGTCACTTACCCTCCATCATGCAATTCTAAAAGCTAAAGCTGAAATTGACCAATTTGCAGAAGGATTGACATGTCTCGGTACCAAGAATTATATATGCAAACATCCTCAGCTATTAAAGAAGTTTTTCACGATTCAAGGGAGGCAACCTCTAACAGCAGGTAAACATTAGCTAGACATTTTTTTCCTTAAGTATTATGTTAAAACTTGTATTTAGAATGTATTAGAAATTTATTTGAAGTGATTCGTTATTCTGAATTGGGATCTAACCAAAGGCATAAAGAAGAAGTTACATACATATTTTTTGTTGAATACTTGGAAGAATGTGAAGGTTTGTGAAGAGTTGTAAGTAGTATGTCTTAGTGACTAATTTCACTTTGTTTATAGCATCCAAACATGAAGATGAGAGTCTCGAAGAAGGTAATTCCTCAATAGCCAAGGTTTATCTTAACTATAATGCAAAGTGCTATGTACAGAGCTTAACCAATCTTTATTGTAATTTTCTGAATGCTCTATTTGCAAATTATTCTTTTGTTTTCCTTCCTTTATTTATTATTATTTTTTTTTATAGATTGTAATCCAGTCACCTTGAGTTTGGTGCTCAGTTTTTTCTCTGGGTCTGAGGTGATACCTCCTCAAGGATTTCCGAACAAGCCCACACTAAACTTCAATGCAGACGATCCTTTTCCAACAGCATCAACATGTGCCATTGAATTGACACTACCTACAAAATACAGTGACGGCTACAGTAATTTTAAGAGAATGATGAACATTGCTTTCACATGCCACGGTGGTTTCGGAAAAACATAAAACAGCTCAAACAAACTAACTTTCACTGAATTGATAATTGATGTTTTGATTATTTAATAATATCCATCATTTACTCTGTTTAAAATATCTAATTATATGTGATTGCTTACAAAACGAAATGTATCTATATACTTATCAATGCCATAATTGTCTGAAGCTGCCAATACATCTACTGATTCACATGACTCAATGAGATCATGATCAGTGAGTGGACAGTTTGTTGGTGGAACTTCAACTCTCTCTGGCTCGTCAGCAGGAAGTGGCCCTTCCCATTCAACTCCATATAAAAGTGCCTCTTCCTAAAAATAATAATTTTTGATGTAATAATAATAAATACAGTTAATTGTAAGAAATAACGATGAAAAACTCCTTTAACACACCTCAGTCAGCTCATCTGGTGGGGGTTGCACAGATAACCCTCTGATCCAAAGCTGCATCGGAGTAAAATTCCTTTCAGATGACAGGGGATGATTATTCCAAGCACTTCTAAACAGACTTAAAGCAACATTTATTCTTGACAAAAATACGTGATGCAAGCAAAATAAGTGTATTTCATCATTTGGATCCAGTAAATTCTCATCTTCTAAATGATAAAAAAGTTTGTAATAAAGTACTGTACATTGTGTAAAGACATCACGCCATAGTCTTTCTATTCTTTGGTTGTGAACGCTTCGTCCAGTTATGACACTGCCACGACCTATACCTCTCTGTGGATGTTGAAGCATGAATGCAGCAACACGTACATTTTCACCTCCTCGATCAGTACGTATTCTACTTGGTAGCCCTGTTATTCTTACCTGTTCCATAAAAAGATCAAGGACAGTTTCTGCTCTATTATTGTCAGCACATTTCAAATACACTACTCTACGACTATATCCATCGATACACCCATGAATGACAAGTCTCCATCTAACATAAAAATAATGAAAGTAGTAATTAATGGGAATAAGATTATTTATAGCTTAATTGCACTATATTCACAGTGCTTCACTACACTGTAAAAACAAATTCGTTATTTCAACATGCATTAATAAGTCATTAAATTGTCCTCTAAAATAGCTAGCTATATCGACATTATGTGTTATATAAGTATTGGGCTAACACACTACATGTGTTTTGATCTAACACACTTTCTTTCAGTGTATTTTGGCAGTGAAGTACCTACACTCATTGACTAGCTAGAGCTGAACATTTTATATTTCACTATGAGCATTCCACTTAAATTATTGTGGTTTGACACATGCCTGCCTACCAAAATGGTTAGCTACTTTCATATTACAACTCTCTTTTGATTTAGCTTTGACATTAAAAAAATGGCTTCAATTTTACGGGTTTCGTAGAGAGGTAGGAGTGCACTAATTCTCCTCCGCAGAAATTAGATTTTTTTCAAATATGGTAGGACAGCTTTCTGTGTGTTACGACCGAAGTCCAAGAGGCTAAGCTATGAGCGCTGGAGCGGTAATTACACCTGGATCTAATTCTCACACCTTATTAATTAAAACAAGGCACATTTGACACAAACATGGTGGAGCTGATATTATAAGAAATGAGAGACTGGAAGGAGCAGAATGTGAATGGGAGGTTTGAAATATTCTAAATGGGAATGTATGGTCGAATTAATAAAGATGTGGTGTTGCCAACTAGCTAGTGAGTTCTCTTTTCTGAAGAATGTGGTGGGCTGTTACCCCACATCAAATGTAAAGATAAAATTATTGAAAGGCTATTTTGGAATTACATTACAACAAATGAAACCATGTCCTACTAAATTCTATCCAGGCCTGAACTATGTCATAGCTAGACTGAAGCTGGGAAGAGAGGAATTTACTTTAGCAGAGTCATGGAAAAGCACTTGTTTCTCAGTGAAAATTTTCTCTCTGAAACCACCATTTTACCTTATAAGTTTGTGATTTCCATCAAGATGATAAAGAGACCGAGGTGCTGCTACTTTGTATTGCCGCCTCTGAAGACAGGTTAATCGTCGCATCATAGTCCCTTCTGGACAGGTTCGACGTTGAGAATCCCTGATTCTACATTGCTGAACGCGATAACCCATTGATAACAAGTGACCTCTCATTTATCTGTTTCCACAAGCTGGAAACTGATCTTGAATACGAACAACGAGTTCATCTAGTTCCTGATCTGTCAATGTAGCATATTGAGAACTAATGGATAAACCATATTCTGACATTCTCCTATAAATGGTTCTCATGCACTGACACACCAATCATTCCAGCTATGTGTGGAACTGTAAAATTATTTTCAATTAAAAAAAAAAGTTGTTGACGAGGAATTTCAAAGCGAGGACGACCGACTATTCCAGAACACATGATAACTGGTGGTGAGTATCGCTCAACTAACAGAAGGTTTTTAATGTTGCTTAAAAGAGTTATGGCATTATTGATGTAGTTAAGTGCAGCACTTTTTGTGTTAGAAAGACCTTCCAACTGTTCTGCAATTATAAATTCTCGACACACTAGCTCAAGAGACAGCAAACTTCCTTCACAAAGGTCAGAAGAAATGTACCTTCCATCAGATAAATATTCAAAGTCCCCAACAACTCGCCTCAATGTTGTTGTAATCAAGGAAACATCCATTATTATTCAAAGTATTTTCACAAATGCTGGTAAAGTGTGATCAACACCATCGGTTGCGCTCACATGACCACACCCTAACCACGGGCCCTCTAAAATTAGTACCCTATTTATTAAAAAGTATTTATGCTATTGCTCTATTGAAAAAAGTATTTACCCTATTGAAAAAGCAATTACCAGTACCCTATTGAAAAAGCAGTACCCTATTGAAAAAGTAGTGCCCTATTGAAGAAGTAGTACCCTCTCGAAAAAGTAGACCCTCCCGAAAAAGTGTTGCCGAAAAAAAGGCGTTACTTTTTGGCACGGATCACCTCCCATAGTAGCTAAAACATTTTCACTGACTTTTAGAAAGCAGCATCTGAACATCTATTCACCATGCGATCAGTTAGTCTTGTGGGGCCAGACCCTTTACCAAATGCATAGGTAAAGGGTCTGGCCCTGCGAGACTAGTGATAAGTAGCTGTAAATACAAACTTCTTACAAGTTATAATAACTTGAATCTTGCAAATAATATATTACATTTAGTGGCTTATATAATGAGCCAGTGGGTTATAATTACTGCTACGATGAGATGTTAATGCAAAGGGAAGGGGGACTACCTGTAAAAATATTTCATTCCCAATTTTGCAAAATATTTGATGCAGTTTAAAAAAAATACAAAACTTCAAAACTTTTTCACAATGACAGGTGCAAACGCCAACATTAAAAAGGGGGGTGCAAGTGGCATGCTAAGTCACACACACTTTTACCACAACCAGGTTCTTCTCTGCTCTAGGGTTGTTATCGGAATAACATCTTAATAGTTACCTGAGTAGCTATCCCAGAGACCAGACCTTTAGGTCTTACACTAAAATCAGATTTTTGAAAGAACTGACGAACACTTGCATGGCCAGATAGTTTATAAGAAGGCCGGCGCATGCACAAACACAATGATTCATATATCTGGACACACCCAGGCTACAACTCATACAACAAAAAATGATAATACTCCTAACTAAGCTATTATATATCCGGCCCCACACCTTTCCCCACCCCCCACTTGTGTATGGGCCTACAATAAGTGGCTACTATAGTCGTTTCTGTTCATTATGTTAGATTACAATTATAATAGCCCGAAGATATATCAATGAAATGATTACCTTCTCAATAACCAAAAGGCATCATGATAATGATAAAAGATAAAAACCCATCTCTCAGAAAAAGAAGTGATAATAAAGCATTATTGCAACCAGTTTAGCTACTAATTAGTTTATTCAAAACTTCCTGGCATGATGGACAATTATTACCATTTCTTCAGGTAATTTATATTTGCATTTATGAATTACAGAAAATATAGAATCATTACAATGTTAATTTATCAGGTCGAATTCTTGCATTGCATTGTGTCAATGTTAACTATGATATACAACAACTAAATATTTATTGCCACCTGATAAGTCTCATATACCCTTGTTATCATTAAATCACTGTGACAATTACAACTTTACTGCGTTATCTTTGGTACAAATCCGGGAGCTCTCTCATCACATTTTCCTCACACCACGCCCACATAGCTACAATTATTATAGGAGGTAAAAGTCGGCTAATTTATTAGCCTAAATGAATTATTTAGCAGCAGGTGTAGGCGAGATTATTAAAGGGGGATTACTTAGTGGCCACACTCAAACATGGTGTTCAGTCTGAAGTTGTTGTTGATGACCTCATTTAGTGAGCTCTAATTGTCTCTTTTTACTACTAGATTAAAATTGAAAAACTTGATGCTTCTGCCTCTAGATTATAATAATGACAACAATATATAATATTATATAATATATATTATATATATATATATATATATCTATATAATATATATATATATATATATAATATATATATATATATATATATATAATATATATATATATATATATATCTATATATATATATATATATATATATAGCGAGTCAGAGTACAATATGGGAAAATATTTACGAGCACGCAAAATATTTTCACGAGCCAAAGGCGAGTGAAAATGTGGCGTGAGAGTAAAATATCATTCCCATATTGTACGACGAGTGTGATAAGTGATTTATTGCTGCCTTGATATTTTTTCTCAACCGGTTACAATTCAATTTTCATTGATTTTACTCGCTACGCGCATGCGTAGTGTACCGTACAATATAAACCGTACAATATGGGAGAATACAGAACGCTCGCGTGATGCGGAAATATTCAAGTAAAAATATCAAAGCTGCAATAAATATATATATATATATATATATATATATATAATGTTCCTTCAAATTGAAGGCAGTCTGAAAAATGTTTGATCTTATTCCAAAAAAAAGAAACCAACATGAATTACATTAGCCCTAGCTTTACAATGAGCTATGAATATTTTTAATTTGAAAGGCAGTACAATAACCCCCTGGACTCCCCTAAGCATACACCTGAGCAAAGCAGCATAATATTTTTATATCCTATACTTTATCTGTGCCTTAAATAAAACGTAGCTAGCTAATCTAGCAAGTCAGAAACTGGGCAAGCTACCTGGTCTGGTCGCTAAGAACAAACTACAGCGTCAGCTTACGAAAGTTTAGGGGCGTAGCTATGATGGGGGGCGTGACAAAGCGAAAAAGCACCTCGTACGTGTGCTGCTAGCTGCAGACGGAACCTCAGAAATTTTCGTATAGCTATGGTTAAGATAGCATTATACGCTTTGTCAGCCTCCCTCATTTTATTACTAATAGTAAAAAGTGGTAAGTTATGATAATGTAATGTATACTTTAGCTACTTTCATACTAGATAGGAAGTTACTCTTGCTACAATACTAGCTAAGCTCAAGTTTTCCGCAAAGAAAAGCTCCTATAGAGAAAAGCCCATTCTAGCTTTGTTTTAAGTGTCAATACTTGGTTACTGTAACAACCTGTTGAGTTGCAATCACAAGGAGTAAGGTTATCATGATTGAAGACTGGGTTCACACAGAGTTCTTTAAAAGTTTTGTCACAGTCCAGAAGCTAGAGCAACAGTGGCTATTGCCAGGGGTTCAAGCAGGACTGAGTTTCTTTACCATTACCTTCCTTTTTCAGTTAACCCCTTAGTCTATTCTATCATGCTTGTTTAGCTAGTTTTTTATTTTATTCTATATTTTTATTTTATTTTAAATCTGCACATGTTTATAGTTTGACAAAATACATTTTGTAATGGCAAATAATATAGTCATGTATCACAATTTTGGTGAAATTATGGTAGTCTTCTTTTGTTGATTTTTTTAAATGTATCTCACATCATTTTGTTAACGTTGCTATTACTAAATTTTGCTACTTTTAGGAGCTCAGTTTTCATTTGATTACACCAAACTTGAGTTGGATCTTGATGACGTCACTATATGGTGGAATAAGCCACTTGTTTGTCCTGGCAGTGTTAATTATACTGTATATAGAGCAGCTAGTGGTATGATATTAAGTTATGTCAACAACTGCTCCATCCAAGACAGATTTATTAACATCAACAAATCAATGGTCCAAATTAGTGACAATAACCGATATAAATTTTATGTTGAAGCTTGCTGTGATGGCATGCAATATACAATTGATCAGTCAATACAAACACCAATAGAAGGTAAGCAATTCATTTAATTTAATTTTTTTAATTTTTATAAGCAATTGTGATCCCAATCTATTACAGCAATTTGGCATGAAAGTCTATAACTGAATTAATATTTGAGAAAAAGTTACCAATAGGTATTTAAGCTTACACCTACAGCTATGTTACTAGCAAGGACCGTGCAGCACAGTGCAACACAGTGGCGCCTGACGTACTAACTTGTGCAAATTAGGAGTACCAAAGCTATTTTTATTCATGGTTCCCTCTCCTGCTCTCTTTTTTCTCTCAGCCATTCTGGCCCTGTTTTTCAGTATCTCTGTCTTTTCTGTGTATTTTCTTACGCTTCTTCATTGAAGTAGTTACACTAGTGATGTGCTTGAGCATAAATGGCGAGCAAGCCTAAACCTACACTATTGTTAAACAATTAATTTTAACTTCTAATAGATTAAGGTACTAAAAAAATGTCAAGTTTTTTAATTTACGTATGTATGCTAAAGGGGATTCCATGCCATAATAACCACTCCCGGCAACTGTTTGAATTAAAAAACAACAACAAAAAGCAACAAAAAAACAAAACAAAAACAAAACAAGGCACATTATTTAAATGTTTTCGTTGTGATATTTATTAGCTAAGCCATAGTTGTAACACACAACACTTGCTCACTTCACTCGCTCGCCAATTAGTCAGAGTTTTCTCACCTGCTTATTATATATAGTTTCATTGATGCTTGCATTCTCTTGCTTCTTTGCCTCTCTTATACCCATTATGGTTAGCTACTGTAGATGAGCACTCTTTCCTAACTCAGGGTGACATAGTGTTCAGTTCGTATAATGATACAATAGGTTAATAATGCACTTCAAGATACTGAAAGCTGTTAGGTCTCAACAGTCTAGTGGTTAATGTGCACACTCCACAATAATTGGTGCTTACAAGTTTGCATCACAAGTAGGTAGCTTTTTCTTCTCCCATTTTCCCCCTTGTCAAACATTTTTCCTATTTAGGTAATGACGATTCTGTATCAACTCTGATCAGCTCATGAATTATTCATGAATACACAACTTTGTCATCGTCAATACTGACACACAAGCTTAATTATTATGACATTGATATGATGTGGTATGACACAGGCTCAATTATCACATATTATGTATTATTAATGTTATGATTTATTTCATTTCATCACATGTCTATGTATGTAGTGATTACTATACAAATGTCAGTGGAACCAGAATCTGATGTATGCATACAACCTGGAAGCCGAGCATTTACTGTTATTTGGCCAAGAAATAATGTTTCATCTGAAGTTTGCTCGTGCAGTCCATGGATTCAAATTGCCAGATGCTCCTGCATTGCTAATAGCAACTTCTTTGGAATATACAACAATGGAACTCTTGAAACTCCACAACTATGCTGGAGAAGATTAAAGTATAGCGTAAGAGTTCATTTTGTTGAAGAATCTCTCAATCCTCTGGACCCAGTGAATCCCATTCCTCTTCCACTGATCAATTCGGATGTTCTTGAAAGCTACTACCTGAAAATTAATTGTAAGAAAATACTTGAACAAATAGCTATTATTCTTACAGTATGCACTGCCACATTATGGTCTAAAATTTTAGATTTATTTAGGAAAAGGAAACATGGAATTCATTAAGATCACTAACTGTTGGCTGCCATTCCACTATTTTACCAGACTAAAGTACTGTGCAAACTAAACTTAAACTGCTGCCTCTAAACCCTCACTAAAATATTATGTGCTTGCTTTACTTGTCTTGCAATCTCTTAAATGCTTATATTATTCTAGAAGTGTTCTACTATGCTGATTAATAATATAATATATTATTCCATAAAAAAGCTAGCATAATCTGGAAGGGCCCTACGTCCAACTCCTAAATTTTGCATATTCTATAGTCAGTTATTACAGGTTAGAGTTTAGTAAAGAGTGTGGTCAAATGAAATAGAATATCAGTTAGTTAGTAGTCTGGCATAACCCAAGGCTCTAAACAATTACAACTACTAATGATGTGCTTGAGCACAAATGGTGTGTGCTAAATGATTGATTTTAACTTCTAACACTCAAGCTACTAAAAAAAGTAAAGTTTTAAATTACGTATTTTGGGTAAAGGGGTTTCAATGCCATAGTAACCATTTGCCGCAACTGTTTCAATAAAAAACAACAGCAAAAAAAGAAAACACATTATTCAAACATTTTCTTTGTTATACTCTTTAGTTAAGTGGTAGCTCTAACGTACAATACTTTCACAACACTGGACATACCTATACAAGACTTACCTTCATGGCTAGTCTAATGGCTAATGAATTTTCAAGTAAATACTGTTGTGTAGGGCCTATAACCTTGAAAAATAGTGCACTAACTTCCACCACCACAAACTCAAATAGAATTTGAAACTGTGGTAAGTTTTTAAGCTTAAAAGCACCCTCAAAAGAATTCAAAACGGTAATCAATTCAATTTCTGGGATAATACAGGTAATGATCGATAAACCTGAGGATTCTGTGAAGTTTGGGAAGGGATCAACCACCGAATTAACACAAAAATGCCTGGGTCAAAGTACAAAAATGACATATGTCTGTCCACACATATATATAAACAAATATCCCCAATTCTCAATTTGACACCACTGTATAGTGTCTTGCTCGCTACACTCGCTCACCAATTAGTATCAGTAATAGCATGGGTAACCGTGCTATTTGGGATAAATAGTAGCTAAGAGCTAGTAATTTGAAATAACACGAGGTGAAGCTGAGTGCTATTTCAATCACATTACTTTATAAGTGTTATTGATCTCTAATAGCATGGGTTACTCGAGCCATCACTTGCTAATAGTAGGCCAGATTCATTAGCACTGTAGCTACACTATGTATCATTTACAATTAATCTGTTTCAGGATTAGCTTCCTCTGGAACTTCGTTTTCAACAGATGGTTTCTTCAAATCTGTTGAAAATTGTTAGTTTAAAACAAGTAGAGCTTCTATGAAAAAGAATGACATAGATTTCAACTTGAAGCTACTCGAACTGTACATTTCCAAGGCTAGAGCTGCACGCATGTGCCGGTTTCACGTAGTTACTGTGGTATTTCACATAATATCTGTGCTGGTTCACTTAGCTATGTACTATTTCTCTTTCCCTGTGCGATTTTAATTGAACACCGATTTCCACATACATGTTGAACAGGCAATCTATGCGTCATACTTGTAGTTACAATATTTGCTGTAATTTTAAATGTCCAAATAAGTGTGTTATAAAATTGCATGTCATATAGCTATTATAAAACTCATCTTCTATCATAAAATCATCCTTACTACAACTGAATTTGTAAATGAATCTCTATAACTAATTTCAAGCTTGGAAGTTGTGGTTATATCCCCAGACTAAATAACTAAATATGACATTATTAATATCATTTCTGAATGTGCAACTCCATTAATTCCTGAATGAGCTAGAAAAAATTCTCTAGCTAGAAAAATATTACATTATTGGCGTCCAAGAGAAGAAAGCGAGACACTTTTAGGGGCAACACTCTCAAATATTGGGAATTATTGGCTAGCGAGTGAAGCACGTGAGACACTATTAGGGGTTAAGAATTATGTTATAAAAGTTATGTTTATTTTATGCTAAAATTTTCACAATGTCATTTGGGTATGTGATCTGTGAAATATTTCACCATAATCACATTGGTTTTACCACAAGCTGTACTATGCAAGTGCATTACCCTCAAATAACTTAGTAGTAATATAAAGTGTAGCTTATCAGGCTTTCTGGGTTTTTACAGCTATCTTCCTCTTGGTAAGCCTACCCAACCTGGTCAGAGCAGCTGTTTTTTAGTAGCAGATGGCTTTTTCTCAGGAGCTACTAGTAATTTAACCATCAGAGAATGGCTTCAACTTTTGATACTAACTATTGAGATTACCACAACATATTGAATCTCTTACCTAAGGCAATTTCAAAAGCTAGGCCATGTTCCAGTGGTTCAGTACATTTAGGAGTTGCTGATGAGATTGTCAGAATTATTTTATTAAATGTTTTGAATTATTTGTGCACAATGACTCACTCACCATGTAAGCTGAAGTGCATCACTAATATAATTATATATATATATATATATTTGGCGAGTGAGCAAGACACTCTCAGAGGTAACACAATTTGAAAATCGTGGATGTTTATTTGTTATATTTGTGTGGACGTACATATGTCATTTTGCACTTTGACCCTCGTGTATTTTTATGTTCGCTTTGTGTTCGACCCTGTCCCAAACTTCACTAAACAGAATCCTCCGGTTTAGCGATCATTACCCATATCATCCTAGAAATTGAATTGTTTACCGCTTTGAATTCTTTTGCGGGTGCAGTTAAAACTTGGGAGCTCCATTTCTATTCGAGTTAGTGGTGGTGGTAAGTTAATACGCTATTTGTCACAGTTATAAGCCCTACGCAACAGTATTTACTTGAAAATTCATTGTCTACTAGACTAACCACGAAGTTAAGTCTTGCGTAGGTATGTTCAGTTGTGTGAAAGTATTGTAACGTGACTTAATTTTGTTGCTTCTTTATTCAATTCAAACAGTTGCGGGGAGCGGTTACTATGGCATTAGTAACAATAGTGTAGTTTAAGGCTTGCTCACCATTTGTACTCAAGCACACCACTAGTATTTGTTTATTCCACCCTAGATATATTCACAATGATATCTATAGGTACATGAAGTGAAATAACTCATGATATTCAGCTCATTACCCTAGTAATTATAGCAACAGGCCAAACTTGCCACTCATTCCGGGTTTTTAATGCTACCTTACTCAGGTGAGCTTACTCAACAAGGTTAGAGCAGCTACTAAATATCAGCTGGGGGGTGTGGGGAGCCCATACAACTAATATTTGGGTGAGTTACCAGTCCTAGTACAAACTACAGTAGTGAAGATATCTAGTGTGGAATAAACCACTTATTAAACTCTGTCAGAGCGATATGGCTGGATATTTCATTCTCAGGCTTCATTTTCACTCAGCCTCTGGCTCTGTGAAAATAGAATAACCTGCTCAGTGAAATATTTCACCGTATCACACTCTGACTCTTGTAATAAGTACTACATATGTGACTATCTACAGGAAAACCAGGCACAACGTGGCACCCTTCGAAAAAAAATTTTTTTTCACTTACAGAGTTGTCGGCGTCCAGATATTGAGCTCTCCTAGTTTTATCGTCGTAACTTAAGTCGTTCCCGCTATAATAGACCTAACCATTCCCTTCCGTCGGCTTGAAACAATACATTTTTAAGAAATCGATCAATCTTTTCTCGATATTTACGCACGCCGCGTTGTGCCCGGTTTTCCCGTAGACGGTCACATATATAGTTCATGACTGGTGAGCAGTGCATAACCAATTTAGAAGATAGCAACAGTTCCTAGCAACACAATTAGAAGGACTCTGCTTATAGAAGCCTTTCCCTGAGCAATTGACACAGGGGATTAAAAATTCTTCTGTCACAATACAAAAAGTAACTTTTGCTATACTCCAAAGAAAGTTATAGCCTCTTACCTGAACGACCAGTTTGTGTCTAGTACTATGAATAATATGATATAGACCCTGGTATTCTCGTGAAATTGTATAATAGGGAAAAAATCATAGCATTAGAAGTAATTGAAAAATGGTGAAAGAAATAATAGATCTAATTTTTTTCCAGTCAGTTAAAAAAAATGTAATTTGCTTTCATTTCTGTATTTTTAAGTCTTATTTTCTGTCAGGCAATAGCATAATTGCATCCACTGGATGTTGGTCTGATGTATGATACATGGCTGGGGCTTCCAGCGAGTGATGTTCAGTATTTTTTTCTTGCTCCCAGCTAATTCTGAGCTAATGCTGTTCTGAATGGAATCTTCTATTATTACTTTTACTGTACTTGTGTTTTGTCACTGTTAATAATTAACTACAGTGCATTTATGTTCAGAGTGTTAAAATCAAATCACTGTTTTAACGTAACAGTTATGTCAATATTAGACATGTCATCAGAAGTTTATATGGCTCACTTTCATTCTTAATAATGGTTACTAAGAACAGACATCTGCCACGATTACCATCTCCACGGAATATAAAGACAATAATGTTTTTAACTGTAACTCACAAACCCTCGCCACTTGGGTTTCACCCTCGTTTTTGGGCTTTGTAAATCACATAAAACCTCAGTATTGGTTTATAATTAATACATTATTATATTTTATATTTTATGATGACATAAACTATATATTTGTAGATGAACCTATATTTTCCGTAACCAGTGAGTACATTAATACTAGGACCGAAGAACCATTCACTTTAGTGTTTACAACTGCTCGTAGTTCAAATTCTTCAAACTCTACCATAATTATTGCTGTAATCTCAGTTGTTCTCTCAAACCTCAGTATTGGTTTATAATTAATACATTATTATATTTTATATTTTATGATGACATAAACTATATATTTGTAGATGAACCTATATTTTCCGTAACCAGTGAGTACATTAATACTAGGACCGAAGAACCATTCACTTTAGTGTTTACAACTGCTCGTAGTTCAAATTCTTCAAACTCTACCATAATTATTGCTGTAATCTCAGTTGTTCTCTCAATTGTTATTATTACCATCTTATTAATCATTGCATTCATCTGGTTTTTTAGTAAGACGACACAAAACTTACTACCAAGTGCTGTGTACCTTCACACAGTAAATACATAATATATAGTTCATTTTCTTCTTTAATTTATATGTAACTAGCTATGTACTTTTTTCTATTTGTGCTATGAATTTTTCTATGAAAATGAGTTTTTATTTACACATCTATATGGGGTGATCATATTTTGACTTGATCACACACACACTACACTAAGTGTAGTGTCAATTACCCCAGCTATAGATAGCTATGGGAATAGTATCTGGCATACAATACTCAGGCTCCTTTGTTTAATTAATGTTATTCATAGTTGAATACTTGCTTCTCTGTGACAGACATATTTTTGAAGTTCTAAAAAAGTTAATGTAAATATGTATGACATTCCATTCAGGACAAAATTGGCTAAACTATTCATTCTCAAATGTTTTAAATATGCATGCATGCACATTTTTGTCCTCAAATTACAATAATGTATTTAGTCATTCCCGCTGAAATTATAATAATAGGAAATTTTTTCTCTTTTTAACAGCCAATATTTTTAATTATAACTTAACCCGATGTTTTCGACTTCTTGCCGAAGTCCTCAGTTGACCCGTGAAGAGGACTTCGGCAAGAAGTCGAAACGTCAGGTTAAGTGATAGCTAATTAAATTAAAATATTGGCTGTTAAAAAGAGAAAAAATTCCCAATAGCTAATTTATTTGCGAGCAGAAACTTCCAATCCATTGTATGAAAATGCTTTGTAGCAAACACTTTTCAAATGTCGTCGACACACGGTAAAATTACTGGTAAACTAAGGAAAGGGCTAACCCCTTCCTTCCAGGTTAGGTAGAAGCTTAAAATTTGAAAATACATGTGCCCAGAGCATTACTAAAGCTAGGAAAAATGTAATAATGTAATAGTACTGTAATATGCATAAACAATGCTGTTATTGTGATCCTAGATAATTTCGTGTATTACACTAAAATTTGGTATTTTCTTTACCAAAAATTTTTTTTGAGTGTCCTTATATAGAGCTACACGGTGTTGAGCTTCTGTAATTGACATAGTGATTTTTCCTGAGATGACAGTCACCCCTATGCCCAAGTTTTATCTCACCTATGATGAAAGAACAGAAGATTTATGATCTATATTATCATTGTATTTGCAATAATAATTTTTTTTGTCAAGTGTTTATTTTTTTTAAATTTTTTATGTACAAGTACAACTAATATTGTCAACATTTTTTTGGTAGCTCAAATGTATGGAATTCTTATGGGCAGCAGAATCACCTAACAGTCTTATTATTTATATCATTGGAAAGCTCAAAGCAAGCTCTATACAGTAAAAATTGTTTTTAAGGGTCTAAACGAGCCTAAAAAATGATATATAAATAAAACGGTAATTAATTTGATTAACCGTCGTTGCCCAAGAGATTCACAAAATTTGCTGATTCAGCATGCCTATACTTTAACTATCTGGCTATACAGCATTCAAAACAACTGTAAATTCGTGCACTAAAAATATAAAGACTCCTAACCATAGACTACTATAAAGTTAACAAACTAGTCTACACATTGTTGTCATCAATCCATAAAAATCTATTCCTCAATCCTCAAATTATGGAGATCTGAGGAGTAGAATTACACCCTGTCATGATGGATTTAAACTAGTGATGTGATTCGCACAAATGGTGAGCAAACTGGTCTGACTGAAATTTAAATTTGAATGCTAGCCGCTAATAATATTTTGTAAGTTAGCTAGTTATATTTTATTAGTTCATTAGTGCAATTTTTTTTTAGTTTTTTAGCTACACACAACACTATTACATACTCATACACACTTGTTCTCTGAATATACCAGCAAAAGACATACACTGTATTCTTTTCATTTCATGACTTGACTATTGGACAACAGATTTTCAAGGAGTAAGTGATAACATTTCCAAGAATGATGTGGGTAAAGATCACTAAGCCAAAGGATTCTGTTTAAAGCTAACTGCCTCTACTCTGTTGAAAATGCTCTATTGTACCAGAGCTCTAGTAGATGAAGTATTAAATTGTATTCTCTTAGTGACTTGACTATTGGATAATGGATTTAAAGTAAGAAACAATCCGTTATGAAAGATATATAGCTATTGACAAACAGCACATTAACCATGATAACTTTCAGGCCCTCTGCTTCTTAGTTAGGTTTACCTAACAATGCTAGTCTAGTTCCTTTACAATTCAAGTTTACATCACTAAAAAAAAAATCCAAATATAATGTTAATGGACAGAGAATGTCAGGGAATCTATGACTGTCCCTGGTCAGCCTTTTTATAGACTGTCAATGGGATCACATAGATAAAGGAAATAAAATTTACAACTGACCAATCACAAAGAGGAATGGGAACTATAAACTCACCAATCAAAATGAAGCACAAACATTGACAGAACTAAATAGTAGCCTTGGCAACACAAAAATGTTACACAAAATTCAGCTACAACTACAACTGCTGAAACTACACAAACAACATACAAACATACATACGGAATAATTAATGTCTGGCAATAAGTTAATGTTGTGGGGTATGGTTCCCACATTCCCTCCTCCTTAAACCAAATTTGTTTTTGACTGAGTTGTGCTTTGCCTTTGAGACCAGGATCTGCTGATGCCTCCATGAATCTGAGAAGACCAAAACATCAATATTGTATTTTTTTAAATTAGCCAAGATTGCCAATGATATTTTATTATTGTTGAAGAATTGCAGTAGTGTGCAAGCATCCTTCATTACTCTATACATTTCAGTTAGTGATCTAAAATGGCGTGCATTTTGATGTAAAAAAAAAAGAAAAAAAAAAGAGAGACAGTGAAGCTAATGAATATGATTTCATTAAAAGTGTTCCATTTAGGCTAAATCAGGAAAAGTTCAGAATAAGGTAACGTAGATAATATCAACATGTTTTGCAGCTTTCAGTGTTGGCCTTAAAAATATAATTCTAAATGCTGACCATAACAACCAGCTTTGCCAAAATAAAATGCTAACAACGAGAGATTTATAAAGTAAACAACATTTAAAGCATCTGGCAGAATACCATACTCATATAATTATCTACACAAAATTGTAACTCTAACATTTGTGATTTTAATAGTGAACATTAAGAGTGGAAGTACAAAGACTGAAAAATATGAATAGACAAGTCCTTGATGCTTAGGATTCAAAAGCGCCTGTATGCAGCTGTACCTTTAGTGTTTGGCAATTACTCACAAAAAAGTAGAAACTAAAGTTATTATTCAGTCAATTAAGTTATTTAACACCTTAATTATCACTGAGCTACAAATTACTGACGAACAATATCATAAAGTATTTTTTTCTAAAAGTTAGAACTATAAGCAGTTTACTCCCATAGTTAGAGTAAACATGTTTGTATTTGTTTCAGTTTGAGAATTAAGTTTATCTAGCTTCTGTTCCTGTAAATGCAACTCACCATTGTACAAGTACAGGAAACCAACTTCACTATACACATTTAAATTTATTATACACTGATAGCTAGTATGATTTAGCATTGATGTGACATTTCTAATGAATAAGCATACTCCATTTTCGCCATTTAAATGAATTGTTTCATATTCATTTAGCAGCTGAGACGAACTAAACAGTGTATTATTAATGTTCCATGTTGGAATTTTATTGGTCCCAATATAAGTACAGCAAAATGTAGCATTTCTAAATTCTACTGTAGTAACATTTCTTTGTTGCCTGATGAAATTAACATTGACTGTATGAATATTATTGTGACATTAAAATTTAATATAATACTATTTTACATGCATAGATAAAAATAAATAGGTTTGTATTGAAATAAGGCAACAACTCCACAAACTAAATTAGTAGTGAACTGGAAAAATATTTTCAATGTTGATACTTGTTAATGCTCGTTGCTAATTTTGGACAATTCTGTCATTATAAAGCTTCAACAAAATATGTACGCTAAGTACACCTGCTATTTGAGTAACCTTTCACTGAAACCCTATTTTGTAACTAGTCAAGGCACAGATAATGATTAGGTTACTCCGCTGACACTTGTAGGACTTTTGCTTGTGTAACTAGCTGTTAAAAAGAGAAAAAAATTTCCTACCATTAAAATATATATTATTGTGGCTGGTCAAAAAGCTGCTGACATTTGACAAAATTTCAGGCCCCACCTTGTATTTACTGCCTCCCTATTCTTAAGCTTCTATGGAGAAGGTACTTATTTCAGGAGGGAGGCAGTAAATACAAGGTGGGGCCTGAAATTTTGTCAAATGTCAGCAGCTTTTTGACCAGCCACAATAATATATATTTTAATGGTAGGAAATTTTTTTCTCTTTTTAACAAGCTTCTATGGAGAAGGTACTTATTTCAGGAGGGAGGCAGTAAATACAAGGTGGGGCCTGAAATTTTGTCATTATGTTTTTAATTCACTTAAAGCTTTTCGCTGTTGTTTACTCAGATTATCCTGTGGTAGCTTAGATTTTTTAAAAATACCACAAAATATTTGTATAAATAGAACTAAACTATGACAAATCCAGAAATTTCAGTTACTTATGCTCTCTAAAAATAAAAAAAATATCATACAGGACTCATTGAGTAACAATTTTTACAACTTATGTTTTTTTATCATAATGTCTGATGTTGCCATTCTTCCAGCTGATAAAGGTAGAGCCACAGTCCTCATGAATGAGGAAGAATACCATTCGAAGCTCACCCAGTTAATACAATCAGGCACTTACGGACTTGTTAAGAAGGATCCAACTAAGACTCAGGAAACTAAAATAGGTCGTATATTAAAGAACTTAGAAAGGGAAGGTAAAATTCCTACTATGTTGTACAACAGGTTAAGACCCACTGGATGTAGACCACCTCTTCTTTATGATCTTCCTAAGATACACTAGTTAGGAATCCCACTCAGACCTATAGTTTCCTGCATTGGATCACCACCTTACAATTTATCAAAGTTCATATCTAAAATGATATCTCCATTGTTTGGTAAGATACAATCATAGCTACATAAAGAATTCAACACATTTCATGCAAATAGTTAATCGTGTATGCTTGAGATCTGACCAAATGATGGTGAGTTTTGATGTGTCTTCCCTATTCACCAATTGTGATCAGAGATAAGCTCCAAAATGATGAAAGTCTAGATGAGAGAACATGTCTATCTCCTGAGTGCATCACAGAATTATTAGAGGTCTGCCTTAGGTCAACTTACTTTAGGTACAACGGGAACTGTTATGAACAAGTAGATGGAGCAACCATGGGTTTTCCTGTTTCTGCAGTTGTGGCCAACTTGTACATGGAATTCTTTGAGGAAGAAGCTATAAACTGAGCTCCATGCAGTTAAACTTGTATTATCGAAAAGATATGTAGATGACACCTTTTGCATAGTTAAGAAAGAAAGCGAAAAACATTTTGTTGGACCATTTAAACTCTGTAAGACCTTCTATAAATTTTGCCATGGAATCAGAGGAAGATAGTAAGCTACCTTTTTTTTGGATTCCTTATTAAAGAGAGAGAGTGATGGTATGCTTACATCCACTGTGTACAGAAAACCTACACACACAGATAGATACCTTCACTTTAAGTCTCATCATCCTAATCATGTAAAGAGAGGAGTAGTGAGATGCTTGTATCAGAGAGCTAGGAGGGTAACTAATATGAGTGAAAACTTGAAGGAAGAAGAGAAACACCTACACAAAGTACTTCAAAGTAATGGTTATGACAACGCAACCATTAGGGCAGGCTTTAAAGAGTTACCTTCTAAATATCACACAGATACTGAGCAAAAGAAAGGTTTGATTCTTACTATTCCATGCACAGCAGGATTGAGTGAGAGCATTCAGAGAGTGTGTAGAGACTTTGACATCAAAACAGCATTTAAGTCGGGTAAGACACTAATATCACATCTTACTAAAGTCAAAGATACTATACCTATTACAACAGAGTCATCCATAGTGTACAGTATACCCTGTAGCTGTGGTAAAGTATACATAGATGAAACAACTAGAAGGTTTGAGCAGAGAGTAAAAGAACTTCAGGATGCATGTAAGAGAGGTGATGAGAAGGTTTCAGCCATTGCTGAACTTGCTTGCCAGAAGCATCACCCCATTAAATGGGAAGAGGTAAGAGTTGTAGATAGCCAGTAAGAATCGTGAGTTGAAGATCAAGGAAGCTCTACACATACAGATGACACCTGACAACAACAAGTTTAACAGAGACATAGGTTTAGAGCTTCCTGCAAGATGCTGGCTGTCCATGCTGCATGTAAATATAATATGGATTAAACAGTAAGCGTGCCCTCCAGAAATCTGGCTGTTTACTTTCACGGAGAGTTTGACCTCAGTTGACCCCTAAAGAGGACTTCCGCAAGAAGTCGAAACGTTAATTATAATTAAAAATATTGGCTGTTATAAAGAGAAAAATTTCCTATTATTGTGATCAAAGTTGTTGCCAATTATTGCATCATAATTGTATAGCCACAAGAAATCTGTAAATTTTAGCAGGTAAAAATTGTTCAAGCCTACCATTTATAAATAATAAGTTGGTAATATAATTTTATTGGCTGTTTAAACAAGAAACCTCCCCCCCTTGTGCTATTATTAATATGTAATTTATTGTAATAATCTTCTAAATGGTGATTACATTTTAACTGAAGAAGCATGACATTGAAAGTCGAAATGGTTTGCTTGTTTCTGAAGCTGGTCATTATCAGATACTGACGAGTTTATGAATAATTACTTTTCAAACATTTTACCTGCATATGTCCTCTATTACCCTATCGAAACTTTCACACTGTATACCATAAATATGAATCTGTTCTAATCGAATTAACAATCAATTTGCACAGGCTGAATACTGGCTAATGTCCTCACAATAATTATGAGTGATTAAGTATAAAAATTGTGATCTAGTCATTTCAAACCGGCATAGCAAAGTAAAAGCCATCAAAACTAAACACACATCATAAATTATATGGTTAATTATTACTATCATTATTATACTATTAGTTCTAGCTAGATTTTGATCCTATGATGTTGTATAATTACAATTGTTTGGAATATAATATCATTAAATTATTAGTCTTTATATAATATTTTAATATAGCTGAAGTAGCTGATAAAATTTTTTTTGACCACTGAATTGCATGTTCCAATCTTGCCAGTCTATGTCATTTGGAAAATCGTTAGGTACTTCATTGTAATAAGGAAAGAATGAAGAACAATAACAAGAAAACATGACTAGGCTTTGTCAAAATACAGTAGCCAAAATAAGGCTTCAAATTAGTCTATCCTAGAGTGACAATCATCAAGCTGTGGTTAATTCAATAACATTATTGTGTATGAATTTATTGGCAGTGATTTACTAATATCAGTTCTAAGTTTGTTATGAATGATGTTAGAGTGAATCCTAATTTCAAAAATTAAAAGCAATGTCCCAACTCCAATGTTACAAAAACTTTTAAACACATCATAAACATAAGTGATGGGGGGACGTTCAAAGCACAAACAACAATTATATTTTATGCATTTGGGAATAATAAATTTTATAAGCTAATAACTGCAGTCAATTAATTTGACATTAATCCTTGATAAACACAATTTATATGAAATAACAGAAACCAGATTTATCTGGTTGATTGCAGATGTGTATTCGGTGGGATTCAACTGATTAATGAATGGTCTAATATCTCTCCTTATTCCTACAAGCAACATTTTGTGCTAATTACACGTTTGTTAAATGTCATACCAAAATGCAAACAATTCTTGTGTCAAGGAAGGTACTTATAATTTCCATATAACTCAGTTTGTCACGTAAAAGTCTTCTTTGACAGCAGAGCTGACTCGAAGTTTTGAGGAAGCCACTGAGGCTAAGTTAAGATGTCAGCAGGAAGCTGAGAGCACAGCTGAGACCATCACACTGGCTAACAGGTAGGAGACAGATCTTCTGACCCTGCTGAACATAACGCAAGCATCAACAAGCTGTGTTTTGTATATGCGGCCTTACAGCACACTTTGTATATGTAAGGAGGCAGGTTTACATTTTACTAAGGATAATTAATTAAGTGGGCACTATTCTAGCTGTGTATGACTGTGATCTTGATTTAATGCCAATGGTGTTTATTCACACCAGAACTTCAAACTTGCCTCATTCTGATTTATTACTGGCACTAGGCGTGGCTAATGAAACATAAAAATTATTTATTTGGCTTGCTTTCAGTCTCGACAATTTAAATAGTCTTATGCCTGCATTTTTTTTGGCTTCTTGAGTGTACATAATTATATGAACTAAATATAATACAGAAAATCTAGCATTTAGCTATACCACTTTATCTGATACTATTTAAACAATGAATTAAGAATACATGCATAATTTTAAGTTAGCTATACTGGGCTGGAAGTGAAATTCAGTATTTAAACGTCTCCCTCCTTACTGTCATAGTAATCTTACTCTAGATAAGGAAAAATTTGATTAGTGTGAGTATAATAAAAAAAAATTGTTATTGTTTATACCCACAGGGCTATATTACCTAAGTAAATAGCTGTCATGTTGTGATGGTGGTCGGCCGCCACACGGGTTCTTTGCCAGTCGCAGAGGGTCTAGTTGTCTGAATTCTCAATAAGTAGGTTAATATAATTCAAATGGTTCAAATAATTCACACAAATCAATGAGTGCAGCCATTCTAACAATCGCTAGACTGAACTGCAGTGAGTCTAGGTATAGTGTAGGTTAGTCCTATAACACCCCACACAGGTGGTACATAACTACATACGTAACATTTTATTCTAAATTAATGCTAATTGACTTCCATTATATACTGTGGGACCACACCCACATAAGATATTTGTCTTCTCCACAACAGAGTACAGAACATCATCATTACATATAACTATCACCGCCTTAGCCACGCACACACAACTAAATTTTATTCTAGAACTTTCTTTTTGACCATGTGATGTTCATGTGTGGACTGTTCTCATTGGTCATTCTTTTATGTTTCACCAGCGGGTGGCAGGATATATAATCCTGACATGCCCAGTGGACCTGGTCTTTTTCCTGTGGCAGTAGATCACCTCTATTATCCCAGATATAATATTTACACTTCTGTTACTCCTAAACTTAAACTATTAAGGAGGGATAACTCAAGTGCCAGGTTTAGGAGATAATCTTCTGTAGATCTAAGCAGGAAAAGACCTGGTGGCAAACTACCTAATCTGAGGTCAAGAATACAACCTATAACTGGCCCTCACCCATCCCACTTATACTGCTATTAATTGGCTAGTTTAATTTGCCATTTAATATTTTTTCTGAATTTACAATGAAGGCACACATGGCTAATGTAATCAATTTTTGTTATTGTATTCATCCTGGCTACATATAATCTTAAGTATGGTTCATGAATATTGTTAAGCCATATATAGAATACTTCTTAGTAATGAATTTGATTGAGTAGTTTAAGGTTTGAATCCAATAATATTATAAAGTTTAATAACAAATAATACTGCAGACAATGTCTATACAAACATACTAAAGAAGGTTTGTCTGTAATTATAGATAAATACTTAAATAGATGAAATCCAGTGATTACAACATAAAACATATATAATGGGTCACTTTGTGAATCAATATCATCAGCAACTTCTAGCTACAATAATGGAAATTGAGTCTGTTTTGCAAGATAAACGTGACGTGTTGATTTCCTGAAATCCCACAATTCTCACTGTATCAGTAATACTTAATTCAATCAGCCAACCCATTTTGTATACTTCATGCCTGACTTCATGCATGGCATTATAATTTGTTAACATTTAATATCTCTTGAGTTAAATGAGTAATTTCAGGGTTTTGAGGTAGTAGGACCAAATTAAGCTTTATAGTCTAAAAGACCAATTAAAGCTGTTTCAACCTTCACTCACTTACAGAAATACATTTGATTTTTTACAGCTCCAACTTTACATGTTATGTACATTTGGGGTTCCTTCTATAATAATATACTCAATTGGAGTAATTTCCATTCTCATGATTTGACCTCTAGCTCCAATTATTATTCATAAATGGTAACATCTGGCATGAAGTATACATGCCAAATACTACAGGCTTTACCATGCTGATATTCCAAGACTTGCATGTATATTAACAAATACCAAGTAATTAATGCACACAATTAATACTGTTTCCTTACTCCTTTAAAAAATAAAAAAAAAAGGTTGAAGACGGATAAGATGAATAATATAAATGAAGTTAATAATGTATTATACAGAGAGAAATAAAGAATTAAAATACACTTATGTATTAGGTTAAAGAAATTATAGGCACTCAATTCTTCAGATATTAATGGCTTCCAATTTAATGTCATAATACCTCCAAGACAATACAAATAAAATAATCAGTATGTTGTATATAATGTGCGAGTGGAGAGGAGAGGAGAGAAATTCAACAACTCTCCATTTTGGGGTGCTCTGGTCCTTTACAATATTCTAAGAATATTATTATTACATTATTTATGAAAACAATTGTGGGGAGGGCTCAGTCTTCCTTACAAAATTTTATACTGACCTGCTTTTATAGGTAATTAGTCGGTAGGGAAAAAGAAATCAATTACAAAACAGATTATTTTATAGTGTAGGAGAGCAATATGATAACTATAGTGAGAAACTACTAGAAGTTTTTAATTTTTTTTAATATTATAGAATAGGAAATGTATATAAAATCTACCACAAAGTTCACCACACTGTAAAAATTATAGCGTGAAAACCCACCAATTTCACACTAATCTGGTGCTGTGAATGCCCACCATCTATGCATGGCGTGCCCTTCACACTTTCTGCCTAGCGTGAATGCACACTTAGCGTGAAATTCACACTCAAGAGAATACTATGGATCCTTTGCCGAAGATTAATTATATTCATATGCAGACTAAAACCAATGCTATTATCATTAATCTATGTTATAAATATGTTGTAAACTTGTGTGCTAGGTAGCTAAGAGAGTTGACAAGAATTTTCACTGCCTGAAAAGTTTCCAGTGACAACCAAAACTAAATTGGAACATAATGTAGAATGTGTTGTTAATTTGTTTGTTAACCTCTACAGCCTTATACATTTTTTGTTAACTCTAATTAAATTCAGCATTAATGTAAGTATGGGTTCACACTGTTTATGGTGTGAATTCATGCTGAATTTTGTATGAACTCACACTTTGGCGGGTACTTCACACCAAATCGATGAGGTGTGCACATTAGACCATATTTTGGTATGATTATTGTTACAATTGATTCACACTTAATTTGGTGTGAACCGCACACCTTTTGGTTTACAGTGCAAGTAAAAATTATAGCATGAAAACTCACCAAATTCACACCAAACTAGTGGTGTGAATGCCTACCATCAACGCATAGCGTGTCCTTCACACTTTCTGCCTAGTGTAAATGCACACCTAGTGTGAATTTCATGCTCAACGGAATAACCTATACCCTTTACCGAACATTAATTATTATTCATGTGCAGGCAAAAACCAATGCTAATATCATTTTAATCTACATTATAAATGTATTATACATTTTGTGCTAGGTAAGAGAGTTGACAATCTGAATGATCATCTGGCACAGTAGAATCATGATTGAGGATCTGAGTGTTTCAAGCTTGTTCTGCTCAGACCTTCTATCCACACGAGTCTCAGGCGATTCAGACACAATACCGAATTCAGAGTCAGTAATAGGAATGATGTGGGATACTATCGAGGGATATAAGTTTAACACCTTCCATTGTATGCTTCAACTCTGGCCCACTATATGCCTGTAGGCCGTAGATTGAGCAGCATGAGTGAGGTTAACTTAGAATACATTTGCCCTATAACCACATGGCTGTACACCATTGCAGCATATTACTTAGGTAAAGTGGAGTCAGCACAATCAATGCCATGTCGAGTTCTATGTGGTGTAACAATATCAGAATCTGTCACACATTTTTGAAAAAACAACAACAACAACAACAACTGATGGATCATTTCAAGAATACTGCAGAAAAGCCACTTCAAGATCATAATCTATCATAGTACTTTTAAGCACTATATTTAACAATTTGTTTTTTTATTTTATAAAATTGAAGTTTATGTTGTAATAGCAGCAATATATTTCACAATATCCAGGGATGAGGAACCACTGTAACTTGGAAATAAGTAAAACTCTTGGAAAAATGATTATTTATAGACATATACATTTAGATAGCCAGTGTGTTAATTAATGAGAATTAATAATTTGCTTAATGTTATTGTCAGGAGAATAATATGAAAAAGACTGGTCTTTGAATGAAACTAATGCGTAAAATCATGACAGATATTCGGTGGAGCTGGAAAACACTCCAGTGTATTAAGATGTGAAAAAAACAATCATTGTGAACAGCATGAAGAATTGATATATTTATTTTAAAATAATTCGTGAACAAACATAAAAAAATATGCATGAAAACTTTTATAGCTATAGTTCATGCTTTGTGTGTATTATTTACTCACCCTGTGCAAAATCAGTACCTACAAGTTTGTCCTTTATTCCACTTATACTTTCTCTTTCTAATAATTTCACTACAATTTGAAAGTGAGATACACCAACCTTTCATATTGTCTTGTTGGCTGTAAATATTTTTTGTTTCTGATATTGTTTACTAGCTTTACTAAGGACTACTAAAGGCTCAAATGAGTGTTGTAAGTTCATTCAAATTTTATTTTAGGTCTTGCAAATAGCAGAAATACAATTTATCTCAGCTATCATGTTTGGGTGTATTGCAGCTAGTGACTGATACACACAAATCTTGGTAGATATTTTTGTGAAGAAAATAAGAATTATAAAATTAAAATAGACGTTTCCCGGCCCAACCAGTAAATGTTTGAGACATAGCAAGTGATGATTTTCCACTTACCCATCTTGTTTAATGGCTTCAAGTTGGATTTGAAGGAGACGTGAAAAATGAAGACATTATGCACATTTATGCATAACTTTCACTCCTGCTCATTGGCTGCAATATCAAGAAATGATGTCGCACCTCTATTATGACTTTCAGTTCTAGAGTCCTAGACCTGTCCAGAGAGTGAAATAGTTCTGTCTATATACATTACTCACATAAATGCATGAGTATAGAATTTTTCTAGCTAAAAGGTCTCAAAATAATTGTGTCCAATTGATGACAAGACATTCTTTGGATAATTTTTTTTTATAAATATAAAAATTATATATTTAGTTGTTGAGCAAAGGAAAGGGTATTATTGCCAATGAAAGGCAATTGAAGATTGAAACCAAATTTCTCTGTGGGAAAAGTAGCAAGCCAAGTTGGGCAACCTTTTTCCTAGATTGATTTAATTAATAAACCATTGCCATAATATAACTTATGCTTTTACTTGAATAAATTACTCATTAGCTAATAATTTTTCCACTTTTATAAAGTTTATCTTCAGTTGTGAGATGGAATAAAGTGAAATAAAACCCACTAATGTGGACTTCACAAATTTTCAAGAAAAATCAGCTTACATTTATATTTTTATAGTTATAAATAATGCTGGGTGTTTATGTAAGAATTTTATGCACAAAGTCTTTCGTAATAATATGACCAATTAAAGCCTTTATTCTCACTTCTGTAAATTGTACAATTTTGCGTGTGCTACAGCGATTAGTAGTTTTCCACCTTTAAAGTTTTCATAGGGTACTGATCGTCATTGCATTTGGCGTGCGCGCCAAAGTGCGACAGAAGGACGCCGCTTTTTTTTTTTTACGTCTTTACTCAGTTCCAGATCAAAGCGCACGAAAATGAATGTGAATCTGGCTATCTGTTGCGTGATTGTATGTACCATTTCCCCCTCAATTGTGTGGGGAATCCCAGACGGTGAGATTAGTGTGTGTGTGTGTGTGTGTGTGTGTGTGTGTGTGTGTGTGTGTGTGTGTGTGTGTGTGTGTGTGTTATAGTAAACGGGTTTAAACAGGTGCATACCAGTAAATTGAAATTTTTTTTGGTTGGGAATAAGATTTAAGTCATTTGGTTTATACAAAAGAATCAGGATTTAGACTTATGTAATTTTTTTACTCTGAGCGTGTTGGTAATGATCAGCATAATAGTTTATACAAATTGTGAAGAAAAATTAGATAGAATTTTGTGAGAAACCTTTGAGTGTGGAATCCTTATTATTCACACATTGTTCTTAGCTATGTTTTTTGTATAATGTTATCTTTTGATCAGTATAATTTCCAAGGTACTGAAAGTCCAATGCATGGCATACTCACTTACGTAAAATAGTTAAAGCTAATTTTTACATACAAATAACAAAATTATATTCGTTTTTCTCTTAATTATTAGTGCCAAATATTTTATTATTAGAGAAATAACTAAAGTCTTAGAATAATAACCAAACTACCTTGTGTACATAGACTGATTTTTTTTAAGAGAACAGTACAAAACATAGATCTATTATAAATTATAATTAGTATAATACACATATATAAATATATATATAAGTATGATCAATTGCCATGTATGTTATAAGTATAGCCTGTTCAATTAAAGTGGTCTATATATTGGCATAGAAACGCTGCTCTGAAACTTAACAGAGATAATAAAATAATGAATGTGAGTAGTGAAATATCTCTCCAGGACTACTACTTTCTTGTCCATGACAAAACTCTCGTGTTGCTTCCATAAAACTTCAGGCAATTGTCCCATATGCATTGGAATATACAAGAAAAATTAATTTGTGGCATAAACATATACAAAAGAATCAGGATTTAGACTTATGTAATTTTTTTACTCTGAGCGTGTTGGTAATGATCAGCATAATAGTTTATACAAATTGTGAAGAAAAATTAGATAGAATTTTGTGAGAAACCTTTGAGTGTGGAATCCTTATTATTCACACATTGTTCTTAGCTATGTTTTTTGTATAATGTTATCTTTTGATCAGTATAATTTCCAAGGTACTGAAAGTCCAATGCATGGCATACTCACTTACGTAAAATAGTTAAAGCTAATTTTTACATACAAATAACAAAATTATATTCGTTTTTCTCTTAATTATTAGTGCCAAATATTTTATTATTAGAGAAATAACTAAAGTCTTAGAATAATAACCAAACTACCTTGTGTACATAGACTGATTTTTTTTAAGAGAACAGTACAAAACATAGATCTATTATAAATTATAATTAGTATAATACACATATATAAATATATATATAAGTATGATCAATTGCCATGTATGTTATAAGTATAGCCTGTTCAATTAAAGTGGTCTATATATTGGCATAGAAACGCTGCTCTGAAACTTAACAGAGATAATAAAATAATGAATGTGAGTAGTGAAATATCTCTCCAGGACTACTACTTTCTTGTCCATGACAAAACTCTCGTGTTGCTTCCATAAAACTTCAGGCAATTGTCCCATATGCATTGGAATATACAAGAAAAATTAATTTGTGGCATAAACATAACGTTTGCTCACAAATCAGATAGTCGTACATAGTTACAATCATTAGGCCAATCATTTAAATAACGTTTTAAAAATTTCCAGGAATATCTGTAAACTACACACAAACAACATCACTCCATCTCCAGTGGAAGGTTAGTATAGTTTGCTCACATTATGTGTTCATTTACAATGTGACTGTATAAGGTTTGGTGAGCTCACAAGTACAAAATAATGATAAGAAATTGTTACTTTCACACATAACATTGTGTAATGACGACTGATAGTAGTAAGCAATAATTTGCTTGAAAAATTTGTTCTGATATTAATAAAACTGCAGATAACTCAGCTTCCTGTGAATAAGTCATTCTTGTGGCTAGTTCGAGTGAGACACAGTCAAGCCAACACAGCAGACAGTGTTTCAGTTGTGAGTGGAACTGCTCGTACAGCCACTATTGATCGTCTAACACCAGGAACAAAGTATTACATATCAGTCAAATGTTATACTGAATTAGCATTATTCTGCGGCATATTTAATTATGAAATATCTGCCACAACTAACAAGGGTAAGTTGCAATAATAACATAAAGAAATTGTCATATTTTTCGTTTTCGGTTGCATTACAGTCTGCAACTATAACAATATTATGATTTTCCACAGCCACTGTTATTACAGTCATTCAAGCTAGACATGTAAAGATAGATGTTGGGAATCCTGCTGTGCTGGTTTGTGAGTATGAAGGCCATCCCCAACCTACTGTTTACTGGGTAGTTGATAATGCCACAGTGAATGAAGGTAATACCGACTATGGTGATTACAATACTAGTGTTGTGACTACAGACTTCAGTAGCAAGCTTGCAATGTTTGAAACCATGGGCTTAAGGAGAGTAACAGCAATGTGTGTGGCTCAAAATAATTTCTCCCAAGATAAACAATTGTTCATTGTTGAATGTAAGTTATGTAAGATGCATAATTTACACAGTATCACTGTTTATTTTAAACTCACTATAATTTTCAGTCACTCCTCCTGGAATATTTTACTGAGATTTTTTGCTAGTAGTTAAACATTCTGTAAGTATTCATTCTTGTAGTGGCCTCTTTCATTTGCTATGGCTTTTGTACTCTCTATTAGTAGTTTGTTTAGTTTCTTGCAATCACTGATAAACTTTAACAATCACAATGTTATAGTATACAGTTTTAATGCATTCATTAATATCTACATTAAATAGTACTAAAAAGCTGATAAATGATTTAATCATTTGTTCCAATACTGGGGATGATATTGTACCAATTACCCATCTCATTGTAGATTTTTTGAAGCCACTAAAAATAGATTAGAAATTAAAATGAAATATGAATTTTCATGTACAGATTATCCTCAACCACTAAAGGATGTCACATATGTAGCAACACTGATTAATATGACTGTATATTGGAAATATCAATCATTGGGATCTGGAAGATTTATTGGCATTTTTGTGGAAGTTCACAAAAGAAATGAAATGAAAACAATCATCAGTAAAATAGTGAAGGAAAATGTAACATCATTATTTCTAAATGATTTAGAACAACTGAATGATTATGTATTGACACTATATGTGGCTACAACAGTTGGAAGAAGTCATCCAATAAAATTAAGAGCTACAACTATATTTAGAAGTATGCATTCTTTTTTAAATTTACTAATTGCAATAATCGTGCATAGCTCTCTATCTTGTATGTACTGTTACGGGGTAAATGGGTCTGGTAGACTGACATTAAAAAAGTTTGATTGTGCTTTGTGGGTATAAATCACCAAGATACTGTATAGCATGTAAAATTTTCAGCTCACTTTGCAAAGCTATTACTGTATTGCATGGACATTGTTATGCAAAATTATGTTTGAGAGGCTAAACTGGTGGTGCTTTTTGGCTAACACTATATTCAGCGTGTCAAAGACACAAGGTAGCATGACATATTGAATTTGTCATAGCCAATTGACCAAGTAACAAAAAGTACAATGCTGCTTGCCAAAATTACTGATAGTTTCCAGCCACAATGACTTGTTCTAGTCACTGTTACAGTATAATAACATAAAAAAAACACATGATTCTTCTGAGGCTTCAGTTTAGCCCAATTAGAAAGTTGTACATTAAATACAACACATAAAGTTTTAACACTTTTACTTCACAGGATCTGCTCGCTTTGATACGTCACCTATTGCTTTTGATCTCCCCAATTAGCAAGGGGAACTGAACAAACTGCTCAATATTAGTGTACAAGATGTTTCCCCGCATTTCAGTATTAAAGTGTCTTGCTATGCGAGACTAATGAAAGGATTAAATTACTCAACAATGACAAAGATATTGTGAAGTCAAATTAGAACGTAGTGCATTGTGTAAATAAATATAAATTATATTATATAATTATTATATACATAATAATATTATTTATATAATTATTAGCATTTATGATGAATTTCATAAGCACATGAAATTAGAGAAATATAAAGGTGGCACTGTCATTGATGTTTTTAGGTATAGCCACCACCAATTCAATTGAATGTCTGCTTCACTTGGTCACTGCATGACAGTTTTTTTTAGTGTTGATGATGTTTTGGCATATCAATATTTTTAAATTTCAGCCAAATGATTTAGCTGGCACTGGCAGCTTGGTTTATGCACAAATTATCAACATAATGTTCTTATGCCAAGGGCATGGGCCATTATCTTCATTTGGTTTCTATAAAGAATTGATACAGTCTTATTAAATATTAAATCATTTTATATATTATATTTTAAAATACTATACTTGTAAACTGGCTTTGCTTTTATATTATAGTTACCGTGTTATTTTTACACACAATTAACCAATTATAGCTTAACCTTTGTATAATAGTGCAGACTTGAATTTTATTTTTTGTTGTTCAAAATTTACATCAATAAGCTAAATATACACTGATAGTAGTTTAAATTTATTTAAATTTAGATTAAATTTAGATGAATTATCTTATAGGATGAATGTCTAAAATGTTTGTGTAAGTTTAGGTTTAACTGTAGTATTATTATTAGTAACAGTAGGTTGCTTCCGACTTCATAGAATAAAATGCGTACTTTTTGCTTTTACACTATTAGCAAGTTCAATATACAGCTAACAATTTTCCTCTTAATTTCATGTTCCTAATTAATTGTAGTACATTGATAGTCCACTTAAAAAAAACAACAACACAATTCTGTGTGCTGCAAGAAGACACAGCACTGTAATCAAACTATGAAATTAATTTCTTTTCTTTTTTTCATTTCATAGTATTTGAAAGTGAAAGGAGTAAACTTCCAGAAGCTATCACTATTGTTGCCTGCCTGGCAGTCATTGTGTTAATAATTTTATCACTATTCATTACTTCACTGATATTAAAGTATTTATACTCGAAGAAAGCTCATGGAACAATGAAAAAATTGAAATCTAAAAGTGAAAAGCCATCTACAACTGGAAGTAACCAAGTATTACCAAGTTAAAGAATATCACAGATTAAATTTATTGTACTATTTTAGATTATTTTACCTACTACCCTATGCTTATATACAAATATTATTGTTATATAAGCTTCAAATATGATATTAACAAATTTTCTCAATAAGTTCGTTCCACCAGAGGTCTTGCTATTTTAATGTAAATAAAAAATGAACTAATTAGCATATTATAACTAAATTGTTATTTTAAGCTACTCTTGCAATTTAGTTACTGTATTACAAATTAGTAGAGTGCACAGTTTGAAGTTTCAGCACTTTTACCAACAAGTATTACCACAATACATGAAATAAAATAAAAACAACACACACACTCACAAAGATTATGAACATAAACGGTAATACTAGCAGGTTGCACAACTTAATCATGTCTATTATGCCTTCACAGACTTTGTAGTTTATAACATTGAAATTATTAACCCCTGAAAGATACCTTTGTATTGCTCCACAAGTTATTATCTTTATACTGATGCAAAAACAACTAATAACATGATAGTACATAGACCTATACATACGATGAGACAAGCAGATGATTGCATCACTTGAATTATCATAAAACCAGTCACTATAGAACTTTGTATCCTCATTTCCAAGTTGTCATCAAACACTAAATTCTTAAGTTCATAATACTTCTGATTGATTCCAGGGGAATACTAAAAATTTTAATCATCATAATAAATTTAATGATTGGCTAAGTCAAAATAATAATATCAAACTTGCTATTATTGTCAAAATATATTATTTGTAAAAAACCTCTAGAGGAAAACCCATTTCATTGAATAGATTTGAAATGAATCCTATTTACATAAAAATACACATTTATTACAGTATTGTAGTGGGATGAAGGCGATGTTGGATTTTGCCACAGGAATGAAGTATGGTCAATTAATAGTTAATAGGTCTTAGCAATGGTTAGTCTAGTGTTTTACTCTGCTCTAGCAGGATGGAACAGTTAGAGAGATAAATTTCATTTGCAGAGGGTCAGGACAGAACTTAACCAAAAAGATTGTAAAAGAATGCACAATGGCGTGTGTCCTAAGTTATGAACAAATACATTTCATTACAAGATATGAGCTAGATAGGAGAAAAAAGCCTCAGATTATAGCTAACCAGTTTTAGTGGCATCACTGAAAGAAGACGAATGGCCAGTGGTAGTCCCAGGAAGCAAAACCCTTTACCCAATTATTTCTTCATAACACCTGAGTAAATTATTTGGCTAAGGCAAGCTTTTGGACAGTAGTCTGCGGTTGCTCGACTATATAACCAAAACTAAAATGTAATTGTTTAACCAAAACAACATTGGAGATAACATACATTTGTACCAAAAATGTGGTTAAATTGTATGATTAAAAATTTGACAAAATAGAGTAAAATGTAAGTATAATTATAGTATAAAGAAAAAATACAATAATGTACTTTTTTTTAATTGCCTTTAGATGAATCCACAGTCCGCAGGTGTCAAGTTTCTGAGAAAAATAGGGACATTAAAAATGGCCTGACTATGCAAGTTTTAGACCAAACCCATTAATAAAGTTATTATGATACTGATCAGCTGGCTGGGATAAGCAAGAAAGTGACCAAAAAAATTGTTGGTAGCAAGAGTTTATGCTATCTGAAATTTTTTAAAATTAAATTCTAAGTTTTTTTGGCTTAGAGGTGTTCAACCACAACATAAACTAAATATACCTTACTCTGGCTGTCAGCACACCAATTAATGTGAAAAAAGTAGTACAAGCTGAAAAAATTATAGTTTGTTAAGTAAGCAATTCATTAATTTATGGTTAGCCCCAAGTTTTAATTTCTGCAAACTGAGAATTATTTATTAACTGCAGTATGATGTCTTACTGTTGCTGTTTTTTTATTTAGGCAGCGAAAATGGATTTTAGTGAACTTCTTGTGCTATATATTTTGAAGTTACCCTCACTGCAATGGCTTGACATATTAGCTATTTTCCAGTGAATTCACTGGATATCATCACTTTATAACCACTTTTGTTTGAGGGCCGCTAAATTTGCACTTCTTGTGGTTGGTAATTTGGAGTGAATCCAACTGAAAGTTGTACCATCTACAGAGATAAAGTTTGCCAATATTTGAAAAATGAAAGAGGTGGCAACTAGAGGCCTGAACTATACTAGGTTAACCAGTATTGTAAACGGTGCGGTATGAGCATGAAATGGGCACTGGTGTTGTACAAAATATTTAGCCGGAGAAGGGGAGGCTGACTAGATGGGTGGAAGTTATGCTTACACTAAATCAAGTGCTAAAAGAAAGTCTTGCACATTGCATCTAAACTGTCTAGGTGTGTATGTTGTTGAGATTTGGTGTTCATGTATGGGTGGGATAATAACTGATGATGATAGAAATGGTAAGGAATATTGGAGGGAGGCAAACTATATTTCTGTAGAAGTGGTGTGATGTACTAGTAACATATTCACAACTAGTATGGAGCAATAGATAGAGGCTGTAGGTTATGGTTAGTGTTATTAATTAATCGTAGTATAGGGGATTGGGAAGTTTGGCTTTTAGCCACTGGATCATGTTGCAAACATACTCCCTAAAACAAATAAGGAATCCAAAAGGTAAAAATCTAAGGGGACAACTTGCAGTTGAGGTTAGGGATCAAGTAGGGAGGGAATCAGTAGCTGCTGACAGGGGCTAGTGAGGATGTGCTAGCAGGGATTGGTAGAATGTGTGCTGGCAGGAGCTAGCAAGGCTAGCAGGTGAAGTACAGCACCTGGTAACCAGTAATGGATTGAAGGGAGTCTCCTGTGCATTACCAATTCCTCTCCTTCCAGTAATGGTTACGGAGGGCAGAGGGTGGGGAGGTGGGAAAGAGCATTCATAAATGACAAGGTTGATTTAAAAATAAATATGAATAATTCTACTAACACAATTTTATTACCAAATATCACTTTGAAAACAATCAATTCAGTTAATTTGTGGTGTGTTTGGACAGAAAGAGAATGAGGGGCCTCCCAGTCTCACGTACCTAAACCCTCAAAAACTCCAAACATAATGCAGAGTTAGGCACATGGCTACACTACATAATAAAACAATAAGCTAAATAGTGAGCCTAAGAGCCAGCCTTTCCTCTAATTTATAATACAAAATATATCTGGAATTACACTATTGCGGTATGGTTCCGGTCATGGTGTGTAACGTTAAAGTGCGAAAAGGACATGGTACTTCTTAAGTAATATTTTTTTAATGCAAAAAATTAATGCTCACTTTGGCAGTGCTAGCACTAATGTCAAGCTTTGTGATTTGAACAAGCTTCTTTAAGGTTCCCAACACAGCTTTAAGAGTGCTCTGTAAACCTGTAAGTGTAAATCATTTGTAACAATAGTCACACCAAAAATGGTGTGATGAGCACACCTCATTGTTTTGGTGTGAAGTAAATGCCAAATTCAGTGCATTAATGCTAAATTATTTTAAGTTGGGTTGATTCTAATTATTATATTTATATATCAACATTATTTTTTCAAAAAGAGATTGGTGTAAGTTTTTGCCTGAATCTCAGATATCATTAATCAGAGGACCAAAATCTTTGTTAACTCTCGTTACAATGCATTTAATGATAATATCATTGGGTTTTGCTTGCACATGAACATACTTAATGTTTGGTAAAGGGTTCATGCTATTCCCTTGAGTGTGAATTTCACCTTAGTACATTCACAATAGGCGGAAAGTATGAAGGACACGCTATGTATTGATGGTGAGCATTCACACCACCAGTTTGGTGTGAATTTGGTGGAATTTATGCTATAATTTTTACAGTGTGTAGTATTAGTACAGCAGGCCTCTCTCTTCAGTTAATCACTGCTTAAAATTGTGATGAAATTATTATTATTAAATAACAAAAAAATGATAGCTCATTAGAATATTCAACTCACCAAAAGATATATATATATCTTCCATGCTAGATACCGTAACAATGCTATTTTTAGGTGTTAATGTTGTTACTGTTTATATTACAAGGGTGTCTTTATGCTGTATTGGCAAGCTCATTACCCTCTGATAGCTAATTATAGCAACCTTCCTAGATTCTTGCATATCATTCTGAAATGTGTAATATGTGGTTTATTTTTAAGCTAGATAATTTTCACTACAGTAGTTGGTACTAAAGTTGGTAACTCGTTGTGTAAAGTTGGCTGTAACATTCTCTGGGCCTCCCCTGCTACTCTGACCTGATTGAGTTGACTGTACTCAAGAAAGGTAGCCGTAAAATAGAGAAAAACTGGTATATTTTACTCTCCAGGCCTTTATTCTCACTCATAAATTAGCCTGCTCATGAAATAATACATATCACACTCTAACTCATGCAATAAGTAATACATAGCTATATAATAATATTTATAAATAATATTTATTTACAATAATAATAATGGTAATCACCCTTAGCAATAAACTATTATACATAAATATTATATTGGAGTTTTTTTTTGGTGAATGTATAATATTATTCTTTAGTTTTCAAGTTCTTCTCTGCTTTAGTTAGCTACAATTAGAGCAATATTTGATTAATTATTATCTATGTATAGTATTTCAATAATGTGTGGATTTCCTCATGATAACAACAAAGACTTGAATTTCTAAGAACCTATAATAGTTTTGCATAACCTGACCATTTATCAAGCAGCTACATTGGGAAAGGGTCTTGTGCAGCCTAATTTACTATCTACTTGGGTGAGGCAGCAACAATCGTATATGAGCTAATAATATAGCTTGTATGGTCATATATTCTAAATCACCAGGGTAACTTAATCCAAACAAATCTATTATACTCTTTGCAATTTATTTCCACACAACCATGCATGACCACAGAATTTGAATATCATTAAAATGTTATTAATTGCTATTCAAAAATTAAGAGTAGCCAGCATAGTTATTACGTTTAGGGTCGTGCAATTTTGACTGATACACACATGGGAGTCTCATATTGTGTTTACTCACCAAATCTGGGTGTTCATTAAACAAAATCCAGTGTATTTATTAGCAAGTGAGTGAATAATCCTCAAGGGTGTACCAATTTGAGCGAAATATGATATAAAAAAAATGTGAATAGTTTATTTTACTATTATCAGAAGTGGGTATATAATTAGAGTTAATCATTCTTTTTGAACCTCCTTAATATCATTATTTAATAGGAGGCTGCAGTGTGACAGTCGTCTCAATAAAAAAACAAGTTGTGCATAAATTATTGTATTTATTGAAAAGGCTATCCCACTGTTCAGTCCCCCCCCCCCCTTTTAAACTTGTGGGAGGGGGGTATTCCATCCCCACCCTCAGCCTCCTATGATTATTGGGGTTTCATTAGAATCTCAAGAACTAAACAAGCCATTCCCCGAAATCATTGATGGTTTGTCTTTTTTTACTACATGCCCAATACAAATTAAAATATATTGCTTCAAGCTATTACAAAAAAGTCCTGCATTTTAAGTAATATTTTTTATCTGCCAAAATAATATAAATTGATATACCTCTGACCAACAATTATTTCCCAAAGTATAAATTTCTTTCTACATAGATTGTAAGATGTATTGCTCTAAGCTGCAAATGGGAGAGGAGGAGTGGTAAGTATAGTCCACCAATTAGCAGGGAAGACTCGAATAGGTTTTATAAATAGGAATGCTCACCTTAATCAATAATTGATGCAAATTCTATTTTAACAATTATATATATAACTCATGCATGCTTATAATTAACCTAAGACAGTTATTGATAATAAAATACGACGTTGTAATTGTATTTATTTGGGAGAGATATGGAAATAAAAATGTTTCTCCTGTTAGTGACTGGGACATTACATGCATATCAAGCTAACATTGAGTTATGATTAGTACTAAAAAATACTTTCAGTTGCTACTGTGTGGTATGAAAACCAAACTATTGGAGATATAATACACTAGACAGATACTGTTGTTGAAGTTGATGCTTGTGTACGGAAATTATTTGGGACTTAATCTGAATATGCTGGTTAGCAATATGAAACTGAAGTGTATGATATGGTACCATGTATGTAAGCACTAATAGAATAGCATTGGACAAATGAAATCTAAGAGAAATAGGGATATTTCATTGATGTACAAAAATTAACTTATCATTTTCTTGATTCAGTCTTGTAACTTATATAGATCTCAGACAAAGAATCATTTAGACTGTACAGCATTTTGGCAGAGAGTAATAACTTTTCAACTGAGATAAAATATTTGAATATAATATGATTTTATAACTAGCTAGCTACATTATAGTTTAACAAAAGTGGAGTATTGAATATACTGTGCTCAATGTGCATATTGATTATATAAAAGTCTCACAATAATAATATTAATTAGATTACAATAATAATATTAATAATTTCACTTATGACGAGTGTAGGCACATGCCCACATAAGAACAAAATAGAACATTGCGTGTATTTATATATTATGTATGTGTAAGTGAATGTTATTTGCAAATAAAATGTTTATTCTGCATTATGATTCTGCATGTTGATTCTGCGTGTTGATTCAATGCTCTTAGTGTCACAATTGTTTTTATGTCAGTACAGTCTCTTGTTCTTATTATTTACTTGTAGTCTCACTCCACTAGCATTGTCACTTTATGCATTTGTCAGTTCTTGTGCAATTCTCTAATTTAAATTTACTATTCAAGATTCAACTCAATTTGTTGAAGAGGGCTTGCTTACGAGCAAGAGAGATAAGTCAAGGACCTGGTAGCAGTGCTAGACTACCTGTGGGGAAGACTTCACAAAGTCAAAGCTCACTAACTACCATCAACTCACCATAAGCTTATCATGCCTCCACAACCAGCATATGTTAGAGTTTCATAGTTAGAACATAGATGTTAGATCTGTAGGTAGCATTTAAATTTCCTGACTACAGTTAAATGATGTTGTATACATTGCAATTGTTTGCAATATCATGCCTGTATATGTAAACCAAAAATACATCACGTTATTCCAATTTAATAGTAATCGTAGTTAGATCAAAGCACATTCAAGTACTTGACAGACTAACATCATTTTCTATAGCAGCAATGAAGAGCTTATGTTGGATCCTATTGCTAGTTTCAAGAGTTTCAGGTACAGCACTTACTATAATGTTACTAAGATAAAATTTCCAAGTAAGATAGTAGAAGAAGAAAAAAGGAAACATCATGTAATATTAAACTAGACATACAAATTGTTTCTACATGTGTTGACAGATAACTTACATGAAAAATTAGCAGAGTGAGTTCGAAAATTGGTTACATTCTTTCTATTTTATTTAAAACTGATGTAAATTAAGCAAATGTTGTCATGAATTCTCTATAGAAAATTTTCATGATAAGTTTTAAGCATTATACATTTTTCGGCTCTTGAATGATAAAAATATCACCTAATAGAAACAATAGAGTAATCATAGTTCTAATTTGACATTTCTTGCCAGTGAATAAGATCCATAAATATTTACCAGATTAAAATCCAATAACAATGGGAAGTAACCCTATCAAGCTTGGTAGCAATAATATACATTAATAATATAAAGACATCTAAATAATACTATAATGACAATTTAAACCAAGATTATTACACACCATTAAATAAAAGCATAATTAACTCACCATCAATCAATAATAGCCCAATGTTACTGTGAAAAATGGTAGGAATAGAACATTGATAAGTGGTGGAATTAAAGTCAATTGTGACATTTTTTATAAGTAAACAAGATGCATATTCCTCTCCAATAACATAGGTGTATCCTGGTGGTATATCTTGAGCATTGTAAATAGTATTATTTATTATCCATGAGGCAACAAGTGTTGTTCCATTGTATGTACAGCAAAAACTAACATTTCCATGTAACAATACAGTTAGCAATGATTTATTTCCAACATTTTCGTTAGTACTATCCGGTTTCATTCTTAGTTCATTCAATAATCAATATTATAGTAAAACAGTAAATACTGAGCCAGTCTTTCGAAGTTGATTAAGTTATAGTTTGTGGCTATTATTGATCTACCCTTTCATGTTAATAATAGCACTACAAAACACAATTATTACATAGCTAATCTTTTATTTTCCCAATAAATAGGAACTACAAAACTTCACACAATCAACTCCATGAGTACTGAATCTAATCTTACTTCAACAAGTCCATTGATCAATGAAAATATCTCATATTTCACACAAAGTTCTACATTTTCAGACAGTAAGTTCACTTGCTTGTAGTGTAATCTCAGATTGTACTAACACTATATAGCTAGACACATAGTCAAACTAGCTATAATAATCCAAAAATATAATCTTAGATGAAGAAAGTTGTAGTTAGATAATAATATAAAATAACTTTTTACAAATATTGGTAACCGACTATTCTTTTAACATTTTCATTATTAACAGAATGGCGTTGTCTACAAAATCACTTGTGGTACCTGCAAAGAGGTATATATTGGCCAGACAGGACGCACACTGCAGCACAGAGTGAAGGAGCACCAAAGAGCCTTGACTTCCTTTGATGCCATATACAACACTTCAGCTGTGGCAGAGCATGCAATAAGAAGGAACCATCAGATTGATTGGAGCAATGTGAAAGTTATAGACTGTCAGCAGAACTGGACCCAGAGGTGTTTGCTTGAATCTTGGTATATTAAAAAGACCAGCAACACAATCAACAGGGAAAATGGACCACTGCCTGAAGTGTACAATGCCCTTATCACCTAAGCCCTAGGGACAAGTCAAAAATAAACATGTTATTAAAGTAACACAGCATTTACATCCTAAGGTCATTCTTTTTTGTATCAAATATTACCATTACACTGATGATGGCCACTGTAGAGTGGTCGAAACGTCTATTTGTTTTATTTAATAAGACTAGTGCATTCGAATAAAAACTGAGAAAATGAGTATACCTAGTCACACAGGAATTTTTCGTATTATTAACAGAACTTGTAATTTTAATCTTTTACATATAACGATGAAGTTAGCTAATATTTGAAGAATAAAGGAAGTACCTTTTCAAGTTAGATTTGCAGAGAAGTACCATGTTAGTTGCTCAACCGCTGACTTTAAATAAAATGAGTGAAAATTCAAGGTATTGAAGGTAAAAACTAGGTAAAAATAGAGATACTTGTTAAAATAATGATGTGTTATCAATTTTACTATAAAAAACAAGTACAAACTAGTCCTATGTCTTATTTACCACCTCTACTAAGTAGTAAACATTCATGACAGGTCTGTGCCTTTAAGTTTGGAAAATATATCAGATCCTAATGGCACTCAGATAATGAAGGTCTATTGCATTTATATACATGTATATCAGAGTATAGAAGCAATACAGATGCTTATCTACCTTATCTACTCTAACCCCTTATGTCTCCCAAGAATTATTACATCATCTGGCCCACAACCACATGATTTTTTTTAGTTTTGAAACACAATTTTAATTCTTCAAGTGATAAGAAATACTAATTAATAGCATCAGACCACATCAATACTTCAGCTTCTACCCAACTCCATCCTGACACAAAACCTGGCAATAATACAACTGGGATTTACTATTACATGGGGATAGTTTTTTCATATTTTGTATAAAGTAAAGCTTTATGATCAGATAATGATAGTGCAAGATACATTTCTAATCCAAATATTCTAAATATAATTTCAACACATATCAATGATCTCACCAAATGAATGCATGCTTAATTAGCTGCTGTTCTTATGCATTATTGAAATGTTATATGTTTATTTCTAACAGATTTGAATGCAAGTATAATAGAAGATGAAATAGTAAGAATACTGAGAATAATTTACTCGTAAATTGAAATAGCACTTGCCAAAACAAATAAAAGTATAAGAAGCTTAATAGCATTCATAACAGAAACTATAAAGCAAACAGTTGCTATATTTTGAATATAATAATGTGTACATAATAAACTGTATTATTTAAATGAAACTTTCTCTTCCTTGGGCTTACTACATAATTAAAACATTGAAGGACTTCTATGTGAGCTACAAATCAACAATGATTATTAAAATAATCGTTAAAATTAGTATATACACTGTAAAAAACGGTGTTACATTACACCTCTTTTGGTGTTCCAACTACACTGTCTGTACTACACCCCATGGGGTGTATTGATACACCCCCAAATTAGTGTCCCATTACACCCTTCAAACACCCTCCTGGTATACCAAATAGGGTGTACCATTACACCCCTATCACACTCATAGGAGTGTTACACTACACTCCTACAGTGTATATGAACACCAAAACACACCCTATAGGGTGTAATTCTTCGCCAATATAAAGTGTACTGTAACGCCATGTGATTATATTCAGGTATAATACAGTAAATATTATTTCACATACAATACAGGTATGAGATGACACAAAAATTGTATGTTTGTATGTTTAGGTCCAATGATGACAGTTCACTCCCTCAGTGATGTAGAGTTCTTCAATCATCCATCACAGACACACCTTAGACAATCTCTATTCACTCAGCTTCATCTAAACATAAAGAACATTGAACACATTAACTTCCATATTTGATAAATTATTACAAAATATTACTACAGGCAACATGTCTACGTCAACTAACTGTGCAGCCCACAAAAAAATAAAAAAATAAAGCCCCTTATATATTATTGTATTATATTAACTTCTATTTTCACTATCACTCTATATGGCAGTACCTAAATGGGAATATAACGTCCCCTACCACCTCAGTTTTAAACGCCACATGGCGCCGTGGTTCGCTTGACAATTACGATTATTCACTAGAATGGCGACACAGTTGTTGTTGTTTTTAATACAGTTTCTCTGACATAAAGTAGTACTTCATATAATAAAAAAAAAGGCGTAAGCACCAAATATTGCCCTAAAATTTTTTTCAAACAGCAGTCTGGAGCTATTGCAGGCATTTTCTAAATAGCTCAGTTTGCTTGAATTGTTTGTATTGGTATAAATCTTTACTGGAAAAAAGTTTTTAAAAATATGTGTCCATTCTTTACCGAATTGGTGGTCAGTCACCTGCCAGTAAAAGGGTTGAAGAACACACGATTTTGCCTCAGAACACTTAAAACATAAGCCCCCCTTAGTAAACTTAAGGATTGGACGTGGTAAACCAATCCTGAGTTACAGTGTGAAGCAAGGGAACCCTTTACCTCATTACAGATAGTACTTTTTGATATTGCAAATTTAATTCACTCCTATCTATCCCACCTATAGATACATGTCTGTCCCACTGTCTTTCCCATCCCAGACACACATGTATGTATAGGTGGAATAGATGGACATCCCATGGAACCCCAAGGTCCCGGGGACGATGGGATGGGTCGGACAATTTCTGGCATTTCCAGACATTTATGGAGTGAATTTACATTCCCTATTACACTTATATAAAACTTACTTAGCCAGTCCTTTGAAGCTTGTGTATAGATTACGCCTTGATACAAAACCTTTTACCTGCATACACACATGAAAATGGTTACTAAATTAATATTAACTATTATCATTGTCCCATAAAAATGAAAGGTTATGTATACTATGGGAACAGAAACACTTTGACATCAAATTTCGGTCTAATTCTTAAGTACCTGATCAAATTCAAATTGGAAGATCATGTCAGATAAAATTTTGGCACTAGCTATTGTGGTATGTACTTTCATATGTACATGTCAGGCCAAAATTATAAATGTCCTTTCAAATTCATGGTGAAAGGGTATAACATCAGATAGACTCTGGTCCGTTATTTACAGCATTAAAGGAACCCCTAGATTATGCATGTACAGCGAGGACATCAATGGCATTAGGATAAATAGGTAAAGGGTTCATTCTAGAAAATGGTTAGCAGTATACTCGAGCCTCTCTGTGTTCTGAGTAATGGACACCATCAACCAGTCACAAGCTTGTGTGATTTGTGGTAAGGGGACATCAATATAGTGAGTCTATTAAAATGACTTGTAGTTTGTTGACCCCCCTCGGTTCCAGACTGACATGCACAAGTTACACATGACTTTAAAAAGGTTCATGATAACTTAAAGCACTCAAAACTCTCTCTCTCTTAAAGTAAACACCAATAAGTTCAGCAAGAAAATAACTCAGAATCTCATCTCTGCCAACCCATTTCATTAACCCTTTACCAAATTACCAACATGAAATCAATTACACACCCTTTACCCTAAGCACAATAAACCTTTTACCGTTTCCATGGTAGGCCCAAAAAAAAGCCAATTAGAGTTGCTTATATCCTATATCAAATTTTATAGGACTCATTATTATTCCTGTTGTAAGTACGAAACCCCTTACCTAATCTTCATCACAAATAAGAATTTTCAATACTTCACTTCTTTAACATCACCCTACATACAAAATGTTATACATATGCTTAACCCTCTTTCTAGCTCAGCACAATAGGTGGAGAAATATTCTTCTAACAGAAACAATACTAAATAATACTATTTATTCAGTACAATAAAATTATTGGGGAGAAAGAGGGAGGGGCTAAAAATAAGGGATGCCACATCACTTCTTGCAGGGAAATACCAATTTCAGCAAAGTCACATTACCTCCACTGCTCATATAAATACCCTACAAATTTTAAAACACACAACAACTCCCAATGGTATACCAATACTTCTTAATCAAAATTATTTCATTAGAGAAAAAAGTACTGAATAACCTCACAACTGCAAATCAAAAAAGAATAACTTGCAAATCTTTTACAATTACTGGTCAAAATTGCTGCTACTTACAACTGTTTCATAGAATATAGAATTTTACAATTCCAAATTGAGTTAGTCTAATATCGAGACCATTCACCTTTTTTTGTGAGACCGGCACAGTGCTGCAAATGATATTATTTTAGTTTCTAATTTGTGCTATGTAGTGCAGATTGCTTGGAACTCTGATACTGTGTTAGTTCACCTAGTCTGGTGTTGCCTACCCTTTACCTACTTTTAATATGGTGCGGGACAGGAGGAAAGGGTCTGGGGACTCTAGTACCAATGACCAGTTTGATATAATTTTTTGCGCAAGCCCAACTGTGGACACTCTGGTAGTCTTGCGGTCTATTATTCAAGAAAGGTCCCTAACGCTTGCAACATGTACTTGATATCAGAAGGCGCTTGTATTGTATGGTAAGAATTTACCCTTGTACACAGGGTCTAGTTGAATTAACCTAGTCTCTATGAAAGATACACTGTTTATCAATGAATCTGTCAAGGGACCCGTTCTGGGGGCGAGTTCAGTTTGGCATACAGCAAAATACTAACACATACATATAATGTATAGCCAATTGGATTATCAGGGTCTGTGGACAACTTCATACATACCAGCTCTAGAAATGGCTATACCCCAAACCTTTAGCAATTGACTGTCACTACCGTTGTACAGCTTCAGGTTACTTTTATCAAACTTTCTGGCTGGTAAGTTATGGTGAAATCTCTTCAACCGTTATTGAGACGAAGTATCCTGGGTGGAGGAAAGGGTCTGGGGACTCAAGTACCAATGATCAGATTCTGGTGCTAACCACCAATTTAAAACATTCACCACAGTGGTTGTACACAATATTTAAAAAGGTAAGGGTCGGCAACACCAGACTATAGTTCACCTGGGGTCTCAAAAAGTTAGGTAAAGGGTCTATAAATAACTCCTACACAATGGGTTTCATAATAAAATCAACATTAAAATTCTTGTCTGCTATATCAATTAAACACAGCTGCTAGCTGCTGGCAGAAATACTGTATTTCTTATACCTAGCCCTACCCCCACCCCTTCCCTATAAATTAATATTTATGCCGTCCAATGCCTGCCACTAGTTTAGCTACACCTATAAAACAATGACTTCTCCTTTCCCCACCTCACTTACTTGCAGCATTTCCTGGTAACGGTACCAATTGGCACATTTTGAATGAATATAGTAGACCTTTTAGATCAAATGAACCGCCAAATTCCTTACGTATGTACACAGTAGCAAGTGCGCTTTCTCACGTGATAACGTCAGAAACCCTTTACCCTATTTAGAGATATGTAATTCAATCTACCCTTTACCGATTTTATGAAGATCAGTCTTGAAAATGTAGACGTGTATAGTAGTGCTCAAATAAACTTGTGGGGATAGACCTCGGGATAGACGAATGTGTGAATCACTTTTCTGCCTACCGTTGTATTCATACAAACATTATTGTAAGTTACAACCCTAATAAGCTAGCGCCGGCGGGCGGGGTTCATTATCCATTATTCCAATTTTGGAACAGACACTATGAATCTGCCATGGTAGGAGAGTTTTCTTGGAGGATTTGCAGTACACTGCAGGGTTTCATCCAGAAATTTTTTGTCTTGGGGGGGGGGTCGAAATTAAAGTGGAGTAAGTAATAATTTTAAGTACTGGTAATACTTTTTGCTATCCAAATCATAGCGACAGTAGAAATCAGAATCGTTTTCAAAATAGGCTTCAATTTTCTTCACTATCAAAACTAATGGCTATAGCTATAGAAGGGCCAGCACTTGACCAAGGTGATTTGATGCTGTGCTGTAAACATTTTAATTCTGAGTAGGTAAAATAAGTGGGGGGGATATCCCCCCTCCCTGTATGAAATCCTGCACTGTGTGTGGTTCAGCACATTCATGTCGCTCCCTCCAAACAAGTGCTACAAGCTAGCAAAAAAAGAGCTAGCAAAGTGCTAAAAACTAGCAAGAGGCAGCAAAACCACGCCCATGCCATTTTGGATTAGGTTATGTCGCATAAATAATGGCAATAATCACATTTTTCATGTGGTGACTTTCATACGAGTATGGTGCGTCGTTAAAAGGAGCACAGTCAGTAACTGTAAGGCCAGTGCATGTTTCAGATCAGGGTTTCCCCCTATATTTAGACCAGAAAGATTAACACTGGCGTAATTAAATGAAATATAATTTTACCTTTGTAACAACCACACTTGGGGGTTGGTTACGGTAACATGATTATTATGATTACAGTATGATTGTGAAATGTTGATTATGATTATATATAATTATGATTATTTGCAGAAAAATAGGGATTGTTACAACAAAAAAAAAAGTTTTTTCAAACAGTTCGTTTGATAGACGTCATCTTTCTGGTCTAAATATTTTCCCAGTGTAGATACTGCTAACATTTGCTGTGTTTTACTTTACTGCTAATATTACCAGTAATGGTTCTATGGGTTTGATTACGATGATTACACCCACAATTTGCCACATGATTTTGATTATGATTACGATTATGCAATAACTTATCGATTACGATTGTAATCATAATCAACCTCAACTCTGAAGCAACCATAAATTACAAATGTTATTCACCAATAGTTCTCTCCCAGGCAATGGATATATTTCTCTGCTGTTCTTATTGTTTTGTTATAGTGCTATGAGGAAATATATTAAATATTAATGCAGCGTGGCACTTCTAGAGTGGTAATAGCTTCATTGCAGAGGCCAATGCCAATGATGAAGTAGATGGTGCTGATTCACAGTTGAAAAGGAGGAATGACTGCTGAAGACAGTGAACTAATTCTTCCAAGGTACTACTGCTGGGCTATAACTAGAGTACAATAATCGATTACCATTAGCTAGTTCAATATAATCATTGGGTAACTGCAGAATATCACAAATTGTTTGGACCATATATTAGCACGAGTGCCAGTATGATTATAAAATATGCAATAGAAAAGTGTGGGCTTATGCGCTGTGTTTTTGGGTTATAACCGGAAACGAGTGAGTTACCTGACAGGCTTTTCTATTCCGTATCTATCTTGTACCACCACGTGCGTCATCCTTAGAAACAATGTTTTTGCCCCGCAGTTCAAAAAGTGTGTTATGGCGCTACTTAACCAACATTTTTTTACCATTACAAGTGACGTGACATGTGAGTGCTAATGTGCCAAACAACACGTGATATTCTGGTGGTGTCCAATATTAAACTTTTTGTTGTGTGCCTTACGGAGACGCAATAACCGTAAAAAATTTGCTCAAGGGGGTGCAATAACCCACCACAAACTTGATCCCTGTGTACTGCGGAATATTACCACATGTTTTACCATTTCAAGAATTCAAACAGTTCCTATTGAACTACACGTATTTGTATTACTTAAAAAGGGATTCATACAGGATTCGTTCAAAAAGATTTTTAGGGGGGGGAAATCTTGTGCTTTGGGGGTGGGAGGGGAGATCTTGGGCTTTGGAGGGGGACACTTTTACTAATTCTATTAGAGAGCACTTCAGTTTGGGGGGAGGGGGTAACGTTGGCTTGGGTGGGATCCCCTGGGCCCCCCCTCATAGTACATGAAATTGTTGAACCATGGCAACCTCCGGGCGTATTGTCTGATGACTGCCCCGTATTCCTCAAGTTTCGGTCCTCAACAATAATTATTTTATGTCATGGTTTGACTAATTCACATCATATTGATTGTCCGTATCTACCTGAAAATATCGGCTACCAGTATATCGGCTAAATTGCCTAACATGACGACACTATCCCTCTGTATGAATACCTTGGTTGTAAAGCATTAAAGATGCATTCTCCCTCAGTCTAATTTTTTCCATGAGGCCTAATATGCAGTATACATACATATGTAGTATAGATTTTTTTTTTAATGTAAATTTTGTCCATTCTTGAATTTTGTACATAAATTGTTCAGGTAATGCCATGATCACTAACTTTTTTCATTGGTACTTTATTTTATTTGTGTACTAGGATTGCTGTGGTCCATCTGGCAGATGAGCAAGAACAGCACATTGAAGTAAGTTATGGGCAACCATATTGGTCTCCTCATGTTGATCTTGCTCATTTATAGATTGGCATGAGGTGTACATCAAGAACCAGTAGTTGCACTATATAATTGCTGTCTATCCAGCAGTATTACCAATAGTACATACATATGTTTAGTTGTGTCCGGATATATTGCTAAATACCTTGCAACTCTTTCGTTCCGAACTTAATTTTTACCGTGAGGTCGTTGATTTCAGGTAACTCGAAAAGCACTTTAAAAATTTTTTTTTGGTGAAAACTATTTTCGAAGCTTCTGTAATGCCTTGGGCACCTATAATCTGAATTTTGAGGTTCTAGCTCACTGTAACAATTTTTTTTTTTTTAATCGTCAATGCTACTCCCGGAATGAAAGGGTTAAATAGTTTTGATCATGTCTTGCTATGTATGTTCTCCACATTTGTCACGAAAAATCCTCACTACATGTGTACATTCTTGAAGTTTATCTTGATTGAGCTCTACTTGCCACTTGCTAACATACTGCCACACATTTGCACGTAGTGTGTAGGTGTGGTTCAGTGGTGTGCTTCATTTTGAGTGTGTAGATATTTGTTTTCGAAAGTGTGATTATGGTTTGTTTGTTTAAGCCAGAAATAACACATAGAGATAAGATGGTACTTTTATGTGTTATTAAATTAATAGGAGTGTAAAAGAATGAGCTGACAATGTGGACTTTCATCACTTTTTTGATTCTATGCACTCTGGGGCACTGGGACGGAGTTCCCTCCCCCCAATATAAGTTCAGCCCCTTATAATCAGAATACCCCCAATATTAGCCCTCTTTTGTAAAGTGTATGGTCCATAATCACATTTAATTCCATCTATTCAGCTGTCAGACATGTATATATATGAAAGATTTTTAGGAAATTCTATGTGTGAGCAACCAAGTGATTTGTTGGCCAGACCTAATTATTTTTCTCTCTTCACATCAAGTAAATGTCTTATTGGAATCCAATGCATTATAGCAGAGCATAGCTTCCATGATACATAGACAATTTGTCTTGCACACATTTGCCCCTAGCTCTACCCTGTAGCGAATGTTATCGAGCAGTTCTTTTGAATAGCACATTATGCTTGAGCAAGGCAACTCAGGTCCACATATGTGACCGTCTACAGGAAAACAGGGCACAACACGTGTGCGTAAATATCGAGAAAAGATCGATCGATTTCTTAAAAATGTATTGTTTCAAGCCGACGGAAGGGAACGGTTAGGTCTATTATAGTGGGAACAACTTAAGCTACGACGATAAAACTTGGAGAGCTCAATATCTGGACGCCGACAACTCTGTAAGTGCAACAAATTTTTTTTCGAAGGGTGCCGCGTTGTGCCCGGTTTTCCTGTAGACGGTCACATATGTACATATTTAGTTGATATTCAGCTATGCCTCCTTGGAAAAAGAAAGAAAGGAAACCAACAACAAACATACCAACGAAAAACTAGCAAAAATATTTGTAACGATGTGCCAACCAATTCTAAATAATGCCCCCAATGTGCACGTGGATATGTAAAGCATGTACAACTGACGGTCCAATTAGAACTAGAATACCATATGAATACCATATTATGTGCAAAGCTAATTGGATAATAATATACACTTTGTCGTTGAGTACAAGAACTCTAAAAAAAACAACACAAAAAGTAACACTAAACAACTACAACAACAACAAAAAAAAAAACACGCTTGATACATTCCTCAATCACATCATCCACCACTCTTGAGCATAGATCTCTCTGTCTTCAGTGATAGATGACAGAGCCCAGATAGGATTACTTTGATGCTGTGGCATACGTGCTGCTTATGGGTGCTGTCCGGAACAGTCTTAATTAGCTGTGTCAAGTTCTGTTCTATCAATCAACTTCCGCGTACAATGCAGTTGATTATCAAGTTGGAGCTTATTTTTATGTGTTACATGAGTGTTGTCCAGTAATGTCGTCAATTGTCCCATGGCACCATGGTGGGACCATAGAAGGGTTCAATTGGATGTTCATGGCGAGCTTCAATTAGAAACTTACAGCTGGGAAACCCTATCTTGTGTTTGAATAGCTATGCTAGCCACCCTCGATATGCCCCCCTTTCCCGAACCCCCAAATTATTCTATTACTAATTTATGCATCTCGCTTGTACAAGTCGAATAGACATAATGGAGTTTGAAACAAACACCATGAAAAAGTTTGTGCCTCCTTACATGCCCGTGGACATTTTACAGCTTAGACATTTTGTGCTGGATGGGAGAAGTTGTGTAGGTAGGAGAAATTTTTACTGTCGCTTTACTTAATTATGCTGGTAAAAATGAAATTCTGCTAGTGAGTGTATGTTATGTGTGATTCCGTTTCATACATGGGGGAGGGGGAGGTCCCCCCCCCCACCCACACACACACACATACACAAACACACACACACAAACACACACAAAAACACACACAAAAACAAACACACACACATACACAAAAACACGCACCAAATGAAAAAAAATAATCTTGTACGAAATCCTGCTAAGTGACCGAGCTGAATGCGTGACAACTCATTAAATGTGACCGTCTACAGGAAAATTGGGCACAACGCGGGCCCTATCAAAACAAATTTTGTGCACTTACACGTTCGTCCTCATCCGTATAATGAGCTGTCTGAATTTTAAAGCCGTTGCTTCAGCCGTTGTCGATATATGCACCCTAACCGTTCCCTTCCATAGGCTTATTTAATACATTTTTAAGAATTAAATCAATTTTTCCCGACGTTTTTACGTGCCGCGCTGTGCCCAATTTTCCTATAGACGGTCAAAAATAATTATCCAAAGCAGTATGTGACTGTTGTCATGAAATATTCATTCCAAAAATTAAAATTATACTTCCTCTGTTGGAAATACCTTCCTTGTGATTGAATTGAATAGTCAGTAGTTATTAGCTGCACCCTCCCTCCCTCCTCCAGCCACAAACAGCATTGGACATGATTTACGGTGAAACATCACATTACGGAATTGGGGTATCCTGTACGATTGGCAATGAAATCCAATGACGATGCCCATGAAGTTGAAGAAATGAGAAATTGAGTAGTAATGAGTAATTAAATATCAGGTGGTGTTGAATGTAAAATCGGGTATATGTTGTATGTGGCATACGACACGATCTCTTTTTTTTTTTTTTTTTTTTTTCGCCCGCCCCGCAAATTACGTAAGTTAGGGTTAGGTAAAGCGTCCACAACTCCAGTATTTTTTAACAAGGGCGGAGAATCCTGCTGCCGCAAGGAATTCTGTCCTTTTTTTTGTAAAGAGTCTGCTCACTCGCCATTTGTGCTATTTGAGCACACCACTAGTATACTCATGTTGTGAATTAAGAAAACAACATCCAGTGAATGGATTGATATGTGTATGATAATGATAGCGGTACGTATATACCTCCTTAGGTAGTTTTTAACAACTTCAAATATATATATATATATATTGCAACCTTATTTTTTTCTTAAATATTTCCACATCATGCGAGTGTTCTGTATTCTCCCATATTGTACGCTTGTTATTGAACTCTCGAAGTAGCACGCGCGTAGCGAGTAAATTCAAAGGAAATTGTATTGTAACCAGTTGAGAAAAAATATCAAAGCAGCAATAAATCACACACTCTCAGACTCGTGCTGTAAGTATTATATATAATGTGTGTGTGTGTGTATGTATGTTAAATGCTTGATACGGATCATGATATTCTCCCATAGCTATGGTGTGTAGTTTTTCTGATATTTCAATACTGGATATGTTTTATAAACTTGTCCGTAGGCTATTGCAATGTTTCAAGTGGGAAGCGTGCTTGGAAAAGAAAGGCAGTATACTCTTGTTGTTACGTTCTTCAAACATTCTATTAAACTACTTATTTCACTCCTTGGTCATGAAATACTGCCTGACATTTCACTCGCTAGCTGTATTGCACTCACCATTGGCTCGTGAAAGTATAGCATACAAGTAAATATTCCATTCATGCAACTAATAGTAATGTGTTTATTTATAACTGGTTATATTTAATATTCATTGACTTCACACACTATGTACATATGTACAGAATGTAGTAAAGCATTTAATGGCAATTGTTTAATATTGGGGTATTACAGAAATATTCAAGTAAAAATGTTCTGGGTGCAATAAATATTATACATCTAACTGTTATGTATTAAATTTTACCGACGTTTTATGTTTTATGTTATGTAGTGCAGTCCACTCTGAAGTTGTCTTGTCTGAAGTCATCAGTGATTACAGAAATTCACAGATTCCACTACGTACTTTTCCATTCACTTCTGAACTGTCTATGCCGAGCTTTAAAAAAATTTGTTATTATTTTCAAACGTTATCATTCATTTTTAATAGCCGATATATGTGACAGTGCCTAGGAAAAGGGACCTTTTACGTACAATCAAAAATGTACAGTAGAGCCCAAACACCGACAAAAAACTTTTTTTTGGTTTTTTTTTTGCCCACAGGTATCTCCTACCCTTTAGCTACACTGACACCAAATTTGAGTGGCTGAAACCGTTGTTAAAAGTCCGAGCGCCCTGTTTAAACACAGTCACCTTTTACTCTCTATTTTGACCTTCCGTGCGTGCACTGAAATCCAACCCGCGAGTAATTGAAAATCGTGGGCGAATTCAATTTGTTGCCTAGCAACAAATTACCCCTACCTCGGATAATCGCGGGTAAATATTCTTATAAGTTTTTGTTAGCATTGCAGCAACAGAATAGAAATAGTAAATGTGAATAATCAAGCTATATAGGTTGATGTTGCTATTTATCTTGTAGTTGGAGCCTGCAGACCTGGAGACTCCTGGGACTATTTTTGTGAAGACAATAGAAGAATCAGCAAGTCTCTGACTGGACAAAGGTTTCAATGATGATGAGGACTTCTGTCACACTACAACAAGAGAAGGCAACACATTTTGAAAGTCCATCATTTTTGTTCAGATTCCTATTGTTCATTTGTTCCACAACAGGCAACAAGCTGGCTGCAAGACAAATATAATCCTAAACTTAGTTAGCCAGTGAACTAACAAACCAAGCTAGTTGATCATTTCTAAAAGAGTGACTGTATCAATGACTTACTGTAACTATCAAACTGTTGGAAACAGAAGAAAAAAAAAGAAAAAAAGAAGCACAAAACGGCCTGCAAAACTATGTCTATAGGCATCCAGTGCTATTTAAAGACATACCTGTCTAGTACTCTTACACAATGTAGGGTCTAAACTGAGTAAGGCCTCCCCCATCAATGAAGTAAGCGGCCCCAACTATAACTTACTGCCGTTCAGCTGATCGCCACCATTTTCCAAGCATAAGTAACAGTCTTACGTAACCCGTAACGCGGACTTCCGGTTAGATTACGGAATTCAACGTTAACTCCGCGAGAAATTGAATAAGAAGTTTTAATTGCAGTTTTCTCGAAATAACTGTGCTCAAAATGGTCAGATTGCCGCTCGTATATTTAGTGAACCAAGGAGCGCCTGCCTATAAACTTGATATCAAAATACTCCATAAGAAGTGCTCTACACATTGGTATGAATAACTCATTTTTCATTTTTTTACGGAAAAGGTCCCTTTTCCTAGGCACTGTCACATATATGTACACAGTAAAGCTGTATGAATCATTGGGTACAAAATTAAAAAAAAATTTTTTAAATATAAACAACAACAACAGTACAATGGTATTTATGATAATAAAATCAAATTGCTGCAGATATTAATTACAGTGTATGGAGTAATTCTAAGACTGATTAGAAGAATGCACAAAATGCACTTTTGTTATAAATGCTCACCTAATAGGCTGGGCCTACCTACTACAGCTAACTTTCTGTTCATCTATTTTGAATAAAGCTCCAATTACCAAGCTTTCTAAATTGAATATCATCCAAACTAAGCAAGTATATATTATAACTTGCAATTTTGCCAACAAAAACATTCAATCAATGATTACAGTACATTACTGGTGTTTGCAGTAGTTTACTTGTAATATAAATTTGCAAGTACAATCCACAACCAATTACACATCGGATAAATGAAATTACATATCTTTTCAGTGCTGCAAAGTACAAATCCTCATTACATCTGGCTTTATTCATGTGTTAGGTATATTGATGTTGCATATTGAAATGGCCCACAATGCATGTAATAAGTATTCAAAACAGTTTGCTACAGACTACAGTAGTTCACAGGAGAGAGTGTCACAAATTGTGCAGCGAGTGATTATGTCTATTGTTAGCAATTCATGGCATGTGAGGTCATGGTTGCCACGCTTTAATTAGTGATAGGAGTCTGGATTCATCGTTGCAAGTTGGGTTCATGGTTGCCAAGCTTTAATTAGTGATCGGAATGTGTTTAAAGAGTCAGGATTCATCGTTGCAAGTTGGGGGACATGGTTGCCAAGCTTTAATTAGTGATAGGAGTCTGGATTCATCGTTGCAAGTTGGGTTCATGGTTGCCACGCTTTAATTAGTGATCGGAATGTGTTTAAAGAGTCAGGATTCATCGTTACAAGTTGGGGTTCATGGTTGCCACGCTTTAATTAGTGATAGGAGTCTGGATTCATCGTTGCAAGTTGGGTTCATGGTTGCCAAGCTTTAATTAGTGATCGGAATGTGTTTAAAGAGTCAGGATTCATCGTTGCAAGTTGGGGGACATGGTTGCCAAGCTTTAATTAGTGATAGGAGTCTGGATTCATCGTTGCAAGTTGGGTTCATGGTTGCCACGCTTTAATTAGTGATCGGAATGTGTTTAAAGAGTCAGGATTCATCGTTACAAGTTGGGGTTCATGGTTGCCACGCTTTAATTAGTGATAGGAGTCTGGATTCATCGTTGCAAGTTGGGTTCATGGTTGCCAAGCTTTAATTAGTGATCGGAATGTGTTTAAAGAGTCAGGATTCATCGTTGCAAGTTGGGGGACATGGTTGCCACGCTTAATTAGTGATAGGAACGTGTTTAAAGAGTCAGGATTCATAGGTGCAAGTTGGGGTTCATGGTTTCCACGCTTTAATTAGTGATAGGAATGTGTTGAAAGAGTCAGGATTCATCGTTGCAAGTTGGGGTTCATGGTTGCTACGCTTTAATTAGTGATAGGAACGTGTTTAAAGAGTCAGGATTCATCTTTGCAAGTTGGGGTTCATGGTTGGTGGGGGGAACATGGTTACTGCATTTCATACAGCAAGTCCAGCTTGAAGTGGAGGATCATGGTTACTTTCTCACTCTTCTGCATTCATGTTATCTTTGTGTTTTAAAAAACATAGCTTCAACATCAACTGATGAAGAACTTGCGAGTCCAAAAACTTTTGGAACATATAGTCCTCATTTTTTATACTACAATAAGTTATTGAAGTTGTGAGAATATTTTGATCGCTCCTATTCACTACTGTATTGTTATACAGCCCTTCTATCCATTAGGAACTTAAAACACATGAGTATCAACCAGTAGGCATGTTTTAAAATAAAAACAAACAGAAAAAAATCAGAACTTATGTAGTGGTATCCAGAATAATAAAATCTTGTTAAATGTCTGTTAGTAGTCATTGTGATTTACAAATTGATGCAGTACATATGAATTGGGTAATTAAAATTGTTTTTTTTTTTTAATTTTCCTCTTCCACATGTAATGTTACATTAGCTTAGTCTAGATGCTATGTTTATGATTACATGAGAATCTTTTGATTTTGTTATACTCAACATAATTATTATTATTCTAACTTTGCCTAGCAACTAACATATTTAAGATTGTGTCAAAGAGTGTACGTGTATACTTATGCCATGTTGTATCACCCAATATCTGATTGGAAGCATACCACATACAAATGTAGCAAGAATATAATTATAAAAAAATTACCAGCCACTAAGACCAATGTATATGTTCAGAAACAGTCAATATCGTAAAACAACGACAATCATAAAATAAAATGTTAGTTTACATTTCCCTTATAAGATTCGTCTTCACTGATGTTTACGCTCTCATAAAACTTGCAAACTTTATCAACAAATCCTGCAAGTACAAAGTAAAGAGAGAAAGAGAGGGAGAATACACAAATATTAAATTTCATTCCCAATTTGCTTGTAAATACCCTTTGCACATTTAAGAACAGTTTACTAAGGCGTTGAAGGCAAGATCTTTCAACAATAGTTTTTGAGTGAGTGAGTGAGTGAGTGTGTGTGTGTGTGTGTGTGTGTGTGTGTGTGTGTGTGTGGTGGCTGTGTGGTGTAGTGGTTGTGTACTGGGCTCAGGGCCCATGGTCCTGAGTTCAAGCCCAACTCAGGCATTTTTTTCATCTGATTTCCATCTGCCTCCCACCAGTCCACCCAGCTGTGATTGGGTACCTGGCATTTGCTGGGGTGCAAATTCAAGGCCCTTTCTCATGAAACAGCAATGGTCCAGGTGGGACTTCCGGTGAAACAGCAATGGTCCAGGTGGGACTTCCGGTGCCCACACCACTTGCTGTGAGGAAAGGTCTGTTCTCCTGCGAGAGCATTATTGATGAGCTGATAAATGCATGGGCAAAGGTTTTTTGTTTTTTTTGCTTACTTGTTCATGAGCAAGGAACCTCTTCCTCAATCTTCCCAATAGCTTCATGGCAGGCTGGAACTACTCACTTCAATCCCTCGCTTCTGCTGGACGTCTGACCAATATATACTTCACCACAGCACATTACCTTCCTATTATATAAAACAGTAACACGTGATGCTATCAAGATCTTTGTTTAGTAAAAGGTACATAGCTTTCAAATGCATCACCCATTTCCCTCCCCATTCCCTACTTAATAACTTAAACACGGTGTCAAAACATGATATGTGACCGTCTACAGGAAAATTGGGCACAACGCAGCCCCCGCAAAAAAAATTTTTTTTTTAACTTACAAGCTGCTGGTACCCAGATATTGAGCTCTCCAAGTTTTATCGCCATAGCTGATCCCTATTAATAGACCTAACCGTTCCCTTCCGTAGGCTAATTTAATACAATGTTTAAGAATTCAAATGACTTTTCCTGACGTTTACGTGCACTGCGTTGTGCCCGATTCGCATTGTGCCCAATTTTCCCGTAGACGGTCACATATAATCTTTTTTTTTGTCAAATCTATAAAATTGGTTTGAAGGTAAAGTATTTTCCTAAACCCCACTTTAATGTACACTTCCTTATTTGATGAATTAGCTAATTGGACGAAATAGGCAATGTCACATGCAGACACCGCGTGTGCGCGTGCGCACACGCACACACACAACCCACAAACACACACACTATGCCCATACACCACACACGCACAGCATACAAACAGAATATACTAGGGCTGCGCCCAACAGCGCAGTTTGGCGAGCGAGATATTGCCACCATCTAAAATTTCTTTGTACAGTATAGTGTCAATAGCTCGCTAGCCACACTGAGCTGTTGGGCGCACCCCTAGTTCATACATGACTAAGTTACCCACAGGCAATCAAAAAGATCATGTAAGGCAATCAAGCGATACTTACCAGTTAAATTGACTTAGTTAATCAGACCACAGAGAAAAATCAATTACTTGACCAGAATACTCCTGCAGCATACATATAGTCAACACTTCCCTGCTTACAGGTAGTTATGCAGTAACAATGAACTTTAAAGGCACACTCACTGGGACACTATCTCTCTCATCAATAAAAATGCTAGGCTGGAATCTATCAGCACTAAAAATTTTAAGTACTTAACTTTCCTGTATCTTAGTATCTGCTTAGAATGTTCCTCCTTGCCGTCGAAGTCCAGAAAAAGCTGAATAAAGTTGAAAGTAACTTTTCGAAAAATGGTATCGATCGTCATTGACTCCTCCCAATTAACGTACACAGACCCCGCCCACTTACTCTGTAGTAGCGACGTACCACAGGCCACTACCACTATTGTATAGCAATACAACCCACACACTTTACTTCACACCTGATAAAACTAGAAATAACAAGAACTCATTAACCCAAAAGAAGGCATAGATATATACGTAGGTATAAATTATTTGAAAAAAGTAGCAAAAACAAATGAAAAACAACATAACAAACACACACACAAACAACTCTATCACTCCCCCCCCCCCATCAACTAAAAAGCCAAAGCAAGCCTACATGGGTGGTGGAGACCACATGACCACTGCCTACGTGGCTGGTGTGGACCACATGACCACTACTTGGTGGGAACAACATCCTAAAGAAAGAGTAGCCAACTGTCTAGCTATTCTAAAGGAAATTTCCAACTTGTTACACACTAGTACACTCCAATATTACCTTCATGGTAAAAAAAATAAAATAATAAAATAAAAAGAATATAAAAAAGAATAATTATAGGGTAGATTTTGCCATAGCCAAATTGTTCAAATACCTTCCATCACATAGTAACATATTACCTGACTAGCAGCTACTACAAGAAAGTTGAGCTGTTTATATATATGTGACCGTCTAAGGGAAAACCAGGCACAACGCGGCACCCTTCGAAAAAAATTTTTTTTGCACTTACAGAGTTGTCGGCGTCCAGATATTGAGCTCTCCAAGTTTTATCGTCGTAGCTTAAGTCGTTCCCACTGTAATAGACCTAACCGTTCCCTTCCGTCGACTTGAAACAATACATTTTTAAGAAATCGATCGATCTTTTCTCGATAATTACGCATGCCGCGTTGTGCCCGGTTTTTCTATAGACGGTCACATATATGGAAGCTGAAAGTATGATTTTTGAAACTTCAGGGTATCTTTGAGATCCTTACTGGGAGAACTACTTGATCATGATGAGAATTGCAGACCTCTTGTTCACCAATAAACTATATGAAGATGGTGTTGGCTACATGGCTCACTTGATCCAAGTACACCATACCAATTTCAAGCACTTGTATCCTGGAGCGTCAATAATACCAAAAATGCACTTCATGCTACACATGCCAAGATTAACTCTTCAGTAAGTTAACCCATTTGCTTTAATGTATGCATACAAGTAAGGGTTTAAACATTTTTCCTTTTTTTAATTTAATTTATTCAATTGTACTAGCTGGCATCTATACTGTAGAACCTCAGAGTTAAGAACTTCAGAATTACGGAAGACTCAGTAACTAAACACCTTAGTGTGCCTTTTATTAGTAGTAAATTATCACATTACTAATGACTACTTAGTAGTCTCATACATAGATAGAAAATTCTGAGTTACAGAAAGCCTGGTTTCTCAAGGTGCTTGTAACTCTGACGTCTTATTGTAATTATTTCTGCATTTGCAATATGACACAATATTGAACAAAACTATGGAAGATATTTATTAACCCTCAGCGTATGTACATGTACACGAGGTCTATGTAACGCACTTTGTCATTCATTTGTCTGTTCTCTGTATCTCCAGGGACGGATCTCAAATAATGACATTACAACCTAGACAAATAAATATGAACTTTAAATAAAGAATGATTTCAAACTATGCCCACAAAGGTCTTTGGTATCAAAGGAAATAGAAGATTTTGAGCTTTGTGAGTAGTCACAATGTGCTAGTGAGATTCTTCTCAGTTAACTATCACAACCATTTAGCTACATACGCGTGTACATTCAGCAAATTTGCAACAACCTGTATCACTTTGTAACTACAGAATTTGAACAAGTGGGAGTAGCAAGCCAGTTATGATGTATACAGTGCTTCCTCGATAATCCGTACTTTAATTATCCGAACCTGCTGCATAGCACTGGCTCTAGATGTGTAAGCGCTGAGAGGTTTACCTTAATTATACGTGAAAAAATAAATTAGTCAAATACCAATTAAATTGACTCATGTGACATTACAGGTACGGTCCGTTTGAGGCATTGGACAATGCAGTATGAGGCCAAACATGCTTACTTCAAAAGTCTAGCCCACACCTTGGGAAACTTCACCAATATTCCACTTTCATTGGCAACCAGGCACCAGCAGCATCAGTGCTACCTGCAAAATAAAGCAAACAGAGCAGGAGTTGAAACTGGACCAGGTATATAATGTAATCATCAATAAGAAATGAAATTGAGACAAATAGTTTGGATTACTAGAGTAATGAAATAAAAAAGGAAGGAACCCTTTGTGTTAGGCATCATAGCTTCCTTCTCCTTTGGAACTTTAAATTAATTTATTTCTTTATAGTTTTAGGCATTTTTTAAAGCCTCTATTAGCCAATACTCTTGGCACAAATGACAAGCACAATTTTTAATCTAGTTATGTTTCTGTTAACATTACCCCTTGAATAGCTTTATCTTCTGTCTTAGCCAACAAATCCTGGAAACAGGGAAAACTAAAGCCATTGTGCACAGTCCCCATGCAAGCATATTTGAGAACAAGTCACTGCATAGTTGGTTTTTTAAATTATGATAATGTATGTATGCATGCAGTAACCTCTGTATCAACAGTGGAAGTGAGCGACATGGCCCCAACAATAACAGCAGAATATGAGTAAGTATAAATATGCATTTATTGTAGTTTAAAATTCCAGGACCAAATGGGTAAAGGTGGATACGTATAATGGAGGATTCTCTTTGCGCAACTACTTTATTTTAATTTGAATAGGAGCTAGAGGTCAAAGGGCATGCAAGGGATTCTTCCTTTTATACCAGGACCTCCGAAAGGAGTTCAGAATGTAGTACACGAGGCCACAGATTTCGCGTACAGAGAATAACATTGAATTATAAAAGCGACCTCTACGTTTAACAGGTCACTTGAATCCATAATAATAAAAATGACAATCACCAGGACTATGATATGACAATTAGCAGGTGAATGACATTGCCAGTAAGATTAAGTTAAATCTTGCAGCTTAAACTAAACTGGTCATTAGATAAAATACTCTATAGAATTTGGTAAATATACTGATGACTAGATCTGGCCAACAAATACACATCCATAAAGCCAGTAAGTAGCTTCTTACCCAGTAGGAGGAGCTCATGACAACAGAATGAGACGTGAAATTCGTTGCTTATTATCCATACTGAATTAAACTCCTACATCACAAATAGTAAATATTCAATAACTATTGGTAAGCTTTGCAAAAAAGTCAAGTATCAATACTGCTCCAGCAATGAAACTGGTAGATGTAAATGTTATCTTCATAAGGAGTAGCTAAATATGCAGGAACACAAAGCCAACCAGAACCTCAGGTCCACCTAATGGTTATCATCACATATGCTTGAGGCTTGTGAGCAGACAAGAAATTAGTAAATCAACACTGGTGGAGATTACAGATGAATGGAAGTGATAAAAGCATAAACCACTGCCTCAAATCTCTCTGCAAAAGGCTTAGGTAGTCCAACACAAGATTTTCAATAGAACACTCACAACACCACTGAACTGATTCATGTGCCTTTACCATGTGACAACAGTCAATAATCCTGAACAGTCTAATACCATGCAACTGATGCACATGATGCCATATGTATAATAACCAAGTCAAGCCTTCACCTGTATGCTCACATGATTATGATGTAACGCTAGGGGGCGTTGCCACAAAAGCTGGTACCTACGCAGAGCTGAAGCTTCGCATTTTCTCAAGAATCAGCCCGAAATAAAATAAAAAAGCATAATAAAAGGTCTTCAATTTAAATCGTAATTGTGAGTAAGTTCATACCTAAATCAACAGTTAATTGTCAGTAATCTCCAAAATCAGAGCGTGACAGACCGACCGACAGACAGACCGACAGACAGGATGACTACTATATTCCTCTCATGCATGAGCGCTGAGGGTTAATCACCATCATTTGCAGACCAACACAACACACATACCCTATTATATACATTACACACACAGCTCAATGTCCCTAGACCACAATTCATTGTAATTAAATGCATTATATAGCAGACTGAAATTTAAACCTTTGTGGGTCATGATCATTGATCATACTTGTGTGTAAAAAATAGCCTCAAATAAATCACATACATACCTAGGTACACCTCCTGACACATCTCACTTCAATGAATTGAATTGTGTAGTGGAGAAAATGTAGTTACAGTATCAACTTCACAAAAAAAATTACAGCTGCTCACGGTTTCCAAGCCACCACATCTAACCACATACACCATATACAGCTCAGACTGAACTCTGTAACACACAATGCATGCACACACTGCATGCAACTATTGAAGGTGTAAAAACATTAGTGTACCAAACAAATAATAATAAAACAACTTGACAACAGACCTCCTCCTCATTTATGGAATGAAGTCTTAGTTTATTTTTAGGCCAAACAAACTAAATACCTTGTTTCTCATCTGCACCTTCCTGGGTGATACAGCCACTTCAAAATGTATTATGTAGGTCACGCCCACTGCTTTAACTATACTTGTTATATACCATTTCAATATTTTTCTAGGTCAACTACATATCCCAATTTCCAATATAGTTGATGAGAAACAAGAAATGTGGTTTCAATTCACACTATAATTTATACACCACCAGGTCAGCTATACATTGCACAAATGATGAAGACATGCTAAAGGTGCATTTAGGTAATATAGTGTTCACCCACTCATTTGTGACAGCAGCAAAGCTGTGGTTTTTTTCCCAATAGCAAGTGCTTTGTGGTTACCACTAATGTCAGCCCAGTGGTATGTGGTTACCACAAGTCAGCCACAGCTGGTGAGGAATGTAAGAAAAAATCATACTGTAACTAGGTTTCTATCAAGTGCTTGTGTTCCAGAATTTGTAATGATAATTTTGCAGTTGCAATGACAACATAAAAGTAAATAGATAATTCATAAGCTTGGCTCCCTGATTCCACCCTTTCTGTGACGAGGGCATGCCAGTTCCGGCAAAAGTGAATCAATTCACAAAATAATAAAAAAATCGGAAGTCTACACTCAATACAGGCTTCCATACTTACAGCAGCTTGAAAGTGGTTTTTTCCTTCATTTTTCTTCTTTTCTTAATACTTATAGCAGATACACAGTAGAATAAGACCATCTTGGTATTTGGCAAAACTAATAATAACAAATAAAAATAGTTTTTCTTATTACTAATGTTTAACTGGCTTATTACAGTTAGCTAATTTCTATCTGATAATGCAAAACACACTATTAAAGTTTATTTTAGCATCCTTAAGCTCTACTACACTTCAATATCTCTTGAGTGGGATAGACTAGATAGGTTTCGCTTAGTGCCAATCTAAATTACTATTTTATGAAACCTTTCATGTTGTGTGTGGTCCTATAAAATGAGACCATACACATGATACACATTAAAATATTAAACGTAAGTGCAACTAGAAAACTAAACACTACTAATCTATATCACCTATCCAAATAATAAAGAAAGCTCAGGGTACCAAATTTTACTATTACATGTACTAGTGGTGCGCTCGAATAGCGCAAATGCATGGCGAGCGAGTAAAGGTAAAGATGATTTCCTTCGGAAATCGCTAAATAATAGCAATGATTAGGCATGAAGAGTTAACAAAAACAGAATTACCATAAACTTCGAAAGCAGTGGCAAAGAAGCGCAGCTTGACAAAGACTTCACAATTGTTTCAAGAAGAGAGTAGCTATAAACTTTTTGGTTGAAACAAAGTTGTAAGGCAGTGCAGCAGGATTCTCCGTACTCGTTAATTGAAAAATACTGGAACTGTGAACGCTTTACCTAACTTACGTAATTAGAAGCGCGGGCGAATATTTTTGAGGTACGCATACATACATTCCTACCTACTATACAGTACATGTATAATTGAACACGACTGAGCAAGAGCCAAAGTAACACTAATGCTCGTACAGTCACTAATAGTCTCACAAGAGCTAGCGCGTACGCAGTTTCAAACTCCCCACGAAAAAAACTCTAACCTTCATTAGCAAACTCCATCTAGAGCGAACGCGGTTGCATGGCCAATCTCAGAAGGCGTGGACTGTTGTTATAGTTGCAGTTACTTAAAAAACAATCCGAAAGTTCACTGATCTTTCGTAAGTGGGACAGTATTAAGCTTGTCAGTTCGTTTAGCTTTTTTTTTTTGGGGGGGGGGGAAGACTGTGAGACTGCAGACATATATGTATATGTATTGCCCTCTCTCAAGATAAAGCCTCTTTAAAGTGTTCTGATAAACCTGTCAACATTCAGTTGATTATCTTTTATAAATATTCATGCAAATATCTCCTGTTGGGACTCATGGGCTGAGCTGCAAGTTCAGTGTAGGCAGACATTCTAAATAAACTGTTTTAAATGAGATCATCCACCTCACTCTGTCAGCAGCTAAAATCCCCTCCAGATTGAAACCTCCTGGCTTTTCCAGATCCGATGGTAAATGACCGGATTGCATGGCTTTAGTGCCATGGAGTGCTGGAAAACCTTTTATATAGGATGATTCCACCTGTCCAGACACTCTTACAGGAGTCATGTCACCAGATAAGCATGTTGTGTGGCTGCTTTTGCATAAGACAAGAAAGTCTGGGGGGGGGGAAACACTAGGCAGATGTGTCTCTGGCAACTAGTGAACTATGTGGTACTAGCTACCTCCTCCAGAAACTCTCAGTGGCAGTTCAGCTGGGAATGCCACAGCCACTTTGGGTTGTGTCTATCCATCCTTGGATTTTTAATAATTTAAAAGTTATTATTATTATTATTATCATTTATTAATTGATAATTGTTACTAATGTTAGCTTCTTAAATAAAGTTAAGAGTTTGTTCAATATAGTTTTTAGTGATTGATATAGTGAAAGTTTTATAGCTCTACTGCATGCTTGAAGTGATCATGAGTTCAACTAAAACATCTGCTACTCATATGATAAGCAGTACTTTTAATGCATTGCCTAAGCCTAAGATG